>Ga0187827_10000356_pt1 | contig 72951 bp, 86 predicted proteins | sample ETNtaG_39_FD_167969 | JGI IMG/M metagenome (GOLD analysis project Ga0187827, IMG submission 167969) | Marine microbial and viral communities from oxygen minimum zone, Eastern Pacific Ocean - ETNP2014_SV_150_PacBio MetaG (Illumina Assembly) | ecosystem: Environmental > Aquatic > Marine > Hypoxic... | reverse complement strand
GCGGTCTGGTGACGATGAGAGATCTTCCAGTTCCAGCTTGTGTATTGGGCGATGTGTCTGAGAGTATCAAGGAATGAGAAACAAAGATATATGATAACAATCCCGATCTTGATCAGGTGTGTGTTGAGATGAGCATGACTGAGAAGCTTTTTACAGAAAGAACCCCAAAGTCGAAGATGCTATATGAGCAAGCCAAAACGCTTTTCCCTAGCGGTGTATGCCATGGAGTAAGATTATATCCGCCATATCCGTTATATGCGAATAAGGCCAAAGGTTCAAAGGTCTGGGATGTAGATGGAAACGAGTACATAGACTATTGGATGGGGCACCTTTCACTTATCCTAGGTCACTCTCCAGCACCAGTCATCGAGGCACTCCAAAAACAAATTAGGATAGGCACTCACTGGGGAATGGTGAACGAGCCGCAAATCGAGCTGGCAGAATTGGTTCACAAAATGGTTCCCTGCGCCGAAAAGATCAGATTCTGTAATACTGGTACAGAGGCAACCATGTATGCAATCAGACTTGCCAGAGCATATACAGGAAAGAACGTCATGTTGAAGGCAAAAGGAGGGTGGCACGGTTACAATACCGAGCTACTATGGGGTACATCCACAACAGGAGATTATAACATACCCGACTCCGCCGGAATGCCTCCAACCATAAACCACTACGTTAAGTTCTTCGACTTCAACGATATAGACGGAACATTGCGCAAGATCCGGAAGGAGCCAGACTTGGCAGGACTGATAGTGGAGCCCGTGATGGGCAGCGCAGGAATTATACCCGCCCAGAAAGAGTTTTTGAAGGTGCTCAAGGAAGAGGCAGAGTCAAAAAACTTCGTCTTAATCTTCGACGAGATAATCACAGGCTTTAGGCTCGGGCCTTCAGGCGGTCAGGGCTACTATGGCATAACACCCCATCTAGCCACAATGGGCAAGGTCATGGGCGGAGGCCTCTCGATAGGCGCGGTGGTAGGGCAAGACGAGATCATGAGGTTCACCGACCAAAACAGGATACCTAACAAAAGTCAGAAAGTCGCAATAGGTGGTGGCACCTTTTCATGCAATCCTATGTCAATGGTTGCGGGTATAGCAACACTCAAGGTGCTGAACCAAGACGCTGGCATATACGAGCGGATACGCAATCTAAGCGCCAAACTTAGGAGCGGCATCGAAAAAGCCTTTACAGAACAGGATATTCCAGTTCAATTCACAGGTCTAGAGTCTCTGTTCCAAGTAAATTTCCTCAAAACCAAAGACGCATTCATCAAGAGTGCAAGTGATTCCGCCAACTCAGACCTAAAAAGCAAAAATTTGTTTAACTTGAAACTTTTGACCCGAGGCGTATACACACTCCACGCTCATGGTGCAGTATCTTCAGCTCATAGTGAAGCGGACATCTCAGAGAGCATCCAAGTAACTCGAGAAATCGCAAAAGAAATGAGAGAAGGTCGTCGCTAGGAAATGCTGCATCTTGCGGCTGGGTCTTCTACAGGTCAGAAGGCAACCCCAGAAGCTTGGCGGGGTTATCTTTCACCATAATTTTGATGTCTTGCTTGCTTATTCCCAGCGCTAGGAGAGTTCGGATAAATGCTTTGAGCCCATCAGGAGGAAGGACACTGAGCGGCTGGCCACAGTCTGACGCGATTACAATATGCTTTGAGCCTATCTCTTCGACGATTCGCTTTACGTTGAACGGGTCGGTCATGGGGATGTAAAAGTTTGGAACACATGACAATGCATAAAGTCCTAGATATGCGCCTAAGTCAACCATCTCCCTCATCTGATCTATAGTGAGTTTGGTGAGTTCTTGAGTCACATGGTCAACTAGGACGTCAACCTTCTTGGAACTAGCTTCCTTGATCAACGCGATTATCTCATTCGGCCAGAGGTGGCATGCACTTATGAGCACCTTGTTGCCTGTTTTGGCTTCATTCTTCGCTATTATGTCTACGGTTTTGATTGCCTCCGGTTTGAGTTCTTTCTTTTCGTCCAAGATTGTAATACCGCCTTCTTGGCCCCAAACCTCCCTCATCTCATGGTCAGAATGATGTGTGGGCATCCAGACTGTCTTAAAGTGGGGGAAGACTATTTGCTCACGCAGTGTATCGGGGTTCACTCCGCCTACACTTTTGTTGAATGTGATTCCGCCGTAAACTTTCGTGGCCTTAAGCCCTCTTTGGGAAGCCCACATATCTAAGTAATGTTGGAGTATCCAAGACTCCCCTGCGGTAGATGTCTTATGACACTTCCAGACCATGGCTTTTATTCCTAGTTCACAGGCTCTTTCGCCTATGTCAACTATGCTTGGTCGCTGCCAATCATCAGGGTAAGCATGAATATGAATGTCTACGGCGCCTGTTGTAAGCTCAACTACGTCCTCTTCTTCAAATTTGACTAATAACCCACCCTTAAGCTCGTGAACAGAGTAACCGTGTTTATCCGCTTGGAGCTCTTTTGCTCTCTCTAGAGTTAGTCCCTTGCCAACCATCGCCATAACAATTCTTCAGTTTCAATCTGATGAACTGAAATATAAGCTTATGTAATATATTTGTTGACGTTGATCTCAAGGCTAGTAGGATGAGTTCTCATCCACCTTATATGGCAAGTCCTAATCAGAAAGTTCGTCTGTACGCCCAGAAAATACCCAAAACATATAATTACTTATTATATCCTCTTTAGGTATATTGTACTATACGCGAATTCTGAAACCGTTCAATCTTCTTATGCCGCAAACCATTGATGAGGCAATCTCGATCCTGGCAAAGTATGGTAATAAGGCGAAAATACTTGCAGGCGGAACAGACCTTTTGGTTAAGATGAGGCAAAGAGTGTTGACGCCAGGATGTGTCGTCAGTGTCAACAAGATCAAAGGGCTTAACGCAATAGATGGTGATCAGAAGGGGGAACTTCGGATAGGTGCAGCTACAACTATGCGTAGCATTGAATCTTCGCGAGTCGTTCAAGATTACTATACGGTTCTGCATGAAGCGGTCTGCCAAATCGGAACAGCTCAAGTTAGAAACATGGCCACTATTGGAGGAAACCTTTGCAATGCATCACCTGCTGCTGACACGGCGCCTCCACTCATTTCTTTAGGCGCGGAAATAAAGATCGTTAGTGCTCCCGGCAATAGGGAGACTACCAGATTAATACCTATCGAAGGTTTCTTCGCAGGCCCAGGCAAGACAATTCTTCAATCTGATGAAATGCTGACTGAAATAAGATTAAAACCGATAGCTAAAGGTACGGGGTGTGCTTTCCTTAAGGTTGGAAGGTTGGGTGTGGATATATCCAAGGTTAGTGCTGCTGCTTGCATCAGAATCGTCGATGGTGTCTGCAAAGTGGCACGTATATCGCTTGGTGCTGTAGCGCCTACGCCCATCAGAGCTAAGAAAGCAGAAATCACTCTAGAGGGCAAGAAGATATGTGAAGACATAGTTGCTGAAGCAGGAGATGCGGGCGCTGAAGAGATCAGACCAGTCAAAGATATGCGGTCCACCGCTGATTATAGAAGAGAAGTAAGCAAGGTTATCGTGAGACGCGTGATAATCAGGGCCTGTCAGAGAGCAGGAGTTGGTGTTTAGAAGATGCAAACGCATAGGACGAGTCCAACAACTTTTACAGTTAACGGAAGAACGATAAGGGTCGAGATAGAGCCACACAAGACTCTCCTTGATGTCTTAAGGGATGATTTAGACCTTACCGGAACGAAGTGCGGATGTGAAACCGGAGAATGTGGAGCCTGTACAGTCCTACTTGATGGCAAGGCGGTGTTGTCCTGCTTAACCCTTGCTGTCACAACAGACGGTAAGAATATAGTCACCATCGAAGGCCTTTCTGAAGGAGAAGCCCTGCATCCTCTTCAATCGGCATTCATTGAGCATGGGGCAATCCAGTGTGGATACTGCACTCCCGGAATGATCCTGTCTGCAAACTCGTTGCTGAACGATAACCCAAACCCTACTCCAGAAGAAATCAAAAAAGCGTTATCTGGAAACCTTTGTAGATGCACGGGCTACCAGAAGATCATCGAAGCGGTAGAGGATGCCGCAAAGAGAATAAGGAGGATGTGATGATGGCTGAGGAGTTTTTCGCGGTTGGGAAGAGTTTTCCCAGAAAGGATTCATTAGAGAAAGCTATAGGCGACGGCCTATTTGGTGCTGATATTAGGATGCCTAGAATGCTCGTTGGAAAGATTCTGAGGAATCCATATGCCCATGCTCGCATCCTTAGGGTGCATACCGAAAAAGCTGAGAGGTTACCCGGTGTTAAGTCAGTGCTAACGGCAAAGAACACAACAACAAGGCCATTCAACTCTGCTGTTTATCAAGAGCAACTGGAGAACCAACGCATCTTCGATGATGAGGTTCGCTTTGTAGGTGACGCTGTGGCAGGTGTTGTAGCTGTAAATGAAGAAGTGGCCGAAGTGGCTTTAGGACTGATTGAGGTGGAGTATAAGCCACTACCTGCAGTCTTCGACCCTGTAGAGTCTATGAGACCCGGTGCGCCTAGAGTTCATTCGACACCTGATAACAACATCGCAGCCCATCTGGACTTCGGATGGGGCGATATTGATGCCGGTTTCAAAGAGGCGGACTATGTATTTGAGGATACGTTCAGCACATCTGGGCAGAAGCATTGCCAGTTGGAACCTGACGCATGCATAGCTAGATACGGTCTGGATGGGCAGCTCTCTGTTTGGACGCCCACTCAAGAACCTCACATTACTCGATTCAAATTAGCTCGACTATTCGATTTACGTGAAAGCCAAGTTAGGATAATCAACCCTCTGATCGGGGGCGGCTTCGGAGCTAGAAACGCATTAAGTATCGAGCCTTGGTGTGTTGCTATGGCGTTAAAGGTCAAAGGCAGGCCTGTAAGACTGCAATATACTAGGGAAGAGGATTTTGTAACACGTGTGAATCGATTTCCGATGATCTACAACTTGAAGATCGGCGTCAAGAAAAGCGGTTCTCTAGTAGCCATGAGAGCTGATGTAGTAGCAGATGCGGGAGCGTATGCAACGCACGTCCCTGGCGTTGTTGCGCTATCAGGTAGTTTTCTTTTGAGTAGATACAAGTGTCAGAACACGAAGTTTCTTGCAGATGTCGTATACACAAACAAACAGCCAGCGGGGGCTTTCCGTGGATACGGTAATCCTCAAGCGACATTTGGTTTGGAGGTGATGATGGATAGAGTAGCAGAACAGCTTGGAGTAGACCCTGTTGAAATTAGGTTAAACAACCATCTAGGTGTGGGTGATATTGGTCTGTTCCAAATTCCATTTTCAAGCGTAGGTATTGATGAATGCCTCAAGAAGGGGGCAGAAGCGATCGGGTGGAAAGAGAAGATGAGTAGAACGAATGTGCAATTAACCCATAGAAGAGGAGTGGGAGTCGCAATCAGTACTCATGGCAGCGGCGGATGGCCCGCAATTTTAGAACACACAGCATCTCTAATCACTATAAACCCAGATGGATCGGCTAATCTCATACTAGGTTCAACTGACATGGGTCAAGGCTGCTGGACCAGTCTGTCACAGATCGCCGCGGAAGAGCTGGGAATACGTTTTGAAGACATCATCGTCATTCGACCAGACACTTCTGTTTCCCTCTACGATTCAGGGAGTCACGCGAGTAGGCAAGTCTATGTGGCGGGTACTGCTGTCAAGATAGCCGCAGCCAATGCTAAAAGACAGCTACTTGAAAGAGCCTCTAAGGTTCTTAGTGTATCGGTTAATGACCTCGAAGCCAAAAACGGGGAGATATACATTAAGAATGCACCTGAGAAATCGGTAGCTATCCGTCAATTGGCAGCGGATTCTATCGTAAAAATGGGTGCCTGTGGACAAATCATTGGGCGAAGTAGCTACGAGCCGAAGTCAAACGCGCCATCATGGCAGGCCACTTTCGCCGAAGTCGAAGTGGACATAGAGACAGGGCAGGTGAAAGTTGTAAAGCTTGTTGTTGCCCATGATATCGGAAGGGCAATCAACCCAGCAATTGTAGAAGGGCAGATTCAAGGAGCAGCTCTGCAGGGAATAGGATACACATTAACTGAAGATCTGCTGTTAACTAAAGATGGAAAAATTCCTAATCCTAACTTTACAGACTATAAGATCCCTTCAACGCTTGAGGTGCCTGATATCGAAGTCATACTTGTAGAGTCAAATGATCCAACCGGCCCATTTGGAGCTAAGGGTGTAGGTGAACAGGGTCTTGTCAACGTGGCTCCTGCTATCGCCAACGCAATATATAGCGCAATAGGAAAAAGGTTCAAGGAGCTCCCTATAACACCAGAAACAATTCTCAGAGTCCTAAAGGATCAGGTCATTCAATAGGTCTAATATTTCCTTACGGGAAGATCGGTATTTCAGAATGAGGCATTTCCACTAAACTACCTAGAAAAAGACGAAACGCTTAGTCCCCCCCTTTCTTATATGGAATGCATAGCGATGCTGGCGCTTCAGCCTTTCTTGCAACGAGGATTAGGACCACTATAGTAAGGATGTAAGGCAACATTGCAGGAAACTGGTATGGTACGTCAAGCCCTAGTGCCAAAAGCCTCATTTGAAGCGCCTCCAAACCGCCAAACAACAGCGCTCCGCCAAGAACCCTCAATGGTCTCCATTTTCCAAATATAACTAGGGCTACTGCTATGAAACCACGTGCAGCTACCATGTTTTCAACAAAAGTCTTGACAACCCCGACAGCTAGAAAAGCGCCGCCCAACCCAGCCATGGCTCCGCCGAAGAGCAGACATGCAAAGCGGATTTGAAACACATTTATTCCGAGTGTCTCTGCAGCCCTAGGGTTTTCTCCCACTGCGATAATATGCAGCCCGACCTTAGTTCGAAAGAGAATCACTTGGGAGACTATTACGAGAAGCAATGCAATGTAGATTAACGCGTTCTGTTGAAACAGGACTTTGCCCAGGATAGGTATGTCACTTAGAAACGGAATATAAATGGGTTGGAGACCGGTCAACAACGGGGTTGGCTCTTTTATGGGGATAACTGCCCTGTAAATATAGGTTGATAGACCGAGTCCGAAGATCCAGAGCACAATTCCATTAATTATCTGATTGATGCGAAGTGTAACGCTCATAAATGCCATTAGCAAAGCTATTGATGCCCCTGCAACAAGCGCTAACGCTAAACCAATCCAAAGATTACCCCAATAGGCGCCGATGAATCCAGCTATAGCTCCTAAGAGCATCATGCCCTCACACCCCAGGTTTAAGACTCCTGAACGCTCCACGAAAGTCTCTCCGATCGCTGCAAACACTAGAGGCGTGGCTATCCGAATTGTGGCCTCGAGAAAACCGGTTATGAACACAACATCTAAGAGCTCCAAAACAATCATCTTCTCCTTCTTATTAGAAATTCACTGGCCAAGACAAACAACATCACAAGCCCTATAATAACATTCACCATGCCAAGAGGTACTCCTGCTAATCGATGCGCGGCTGCGACTCCATTGAGTAGAGATGCAAAGAATATGGCTGCAAAACAAACCCCTACAGGATGCAATCTACCAAGTATCGCTACAGCAATAGCAAGATAACCATAGCCTGGGCTGATGCCTTCCATAAGCCGATGATGCACCCCCGATACCTCGATCATCCCTGCCAAACCTGACAGTCCACCGCTCAAGACCATAGCAATAACAATATATCTAGCTACAGATATGCCTCCGTATCTTGCTGCTTTTGGATTTGCGCCAACAACTCTCATCCGATACCCAAAGATTGTCTTCCAAAATAGCAGGTACACGATGGGGATAGCAAGAATTGCCACCAGAAGTCCAGCGTGCAATCGTGTCCCAGGTACGAGTATCGAGAGCTGCGCTGAGGCAGAGATTATCGCTGTGTAGGGATTGATCCCAATAGGATCCCTCCAGGGACCCCGGACCATGTAGCCTATAAAGTAAATAGCAACAAAGTTTAACAGAACAGTAGTGATGATTTCGTTGACTTCCAGTCTGGCTTTCAGAAAACCGGGAATAATTGCCCAAGCTGACCCGCAGACAAAGCTCCCTAAAAAGGCCAGTAGAAGCGTTGTTGGACCCGGAGTGCTGACATAGAGACCTGTGAAAACGGCAAAAAGAGCTCCCATGTACAGCTGACCTTCGCCTCCTATATTCCAAACTCCTGACCTAAAGGCGATAGATGTGCCCAAACCCAGCAGCAACAATGGAGTTGTTCTTCCTAGTGTTTCGGCTATAGAATACGTACTACCCACAGAGCCATAGAGAATCTGTTGAAACGCCAATAAAGGGTCTGTCCCTATCAGGAACAAAAGGATCGCAACTAGTGCAAAAGCGGCCAAAATTGCTAAAAAAGAAATCGTGATCTCAATGAGCACGGATTGCTGCAAGAGATTACGTAGCCCCATCATTTTACGTTTCATAGCTAGGCTCAATATTTTTCAACTTTATTTGAACTATAGTATGGTAAGGTCCACCAAGGTCTCTCCGTAAAGCGACACATATTTCCTCTTTCTAGCAATGACTTCGAAAGCTTTTGTACCCTGTCAATGATTGCCCCTTCATTCATCGTGAGAACCCTTCTGTTTTTCATCATAATCTTTCCATAGATTTTGCTGGTTTAAGATGACTTTTAGCTCCAGCCATCATCAGCCCAATTTTGTCCAGATCCACTTCAGCTGCTGACACTATACCCATTATCTTTCCCGCGTGAATTACTGCAATACGATCGCTTAAGGAAAGGACTTCGTTTAAGTCTTCAGAAATTAGCAAGATCGCAGTTCCTGTATCTCTTTGTTCAAGAAGACTGCGATGGATATACTTCGTGGCGGCTACGTCTAGTCCGCTTGTGGGTGTTGCTGCAATCAGAAGGCAAGGGTCTCTTGAAAGTTCCCGAGCGAATATGAGCCTGTTCAAGTTCCCACCGGACAGATGTCCTACTGGTAAGTCTTTGTTTGGGGGCCTTACATCATACTGAGAGATGAGTTTGTCAGCGTATTGATCTATTTCTCGACGGTTCAATAGCCACCTGCGACTAAAAGGCGGAGTAGTGTGGGTCTTTAATATCAAGTTGTCAGATATGGAGAAATCCAAAAGTGAGGCGTTTACAACTTTATCCTCAGGAATGTACCCTACACCTTGCTCGATAATCTTGGAAGGAGGGTCGTTAGTCAGATCCCGACCGTTAATGTATACCTTGCCTTGGAATGCGTGACGAAGCCCTGTGATAACCTCTGCCAATTCTTTCTGTCCATTACCAGCTATTCCGGCGAGTCCCAGTATTTCTCCACTATACACGGAGAGAAAAACATCCCTTAGAGATATCCGCCCTTTATCGTTCATTGCCGATATCTTTTTAATATCTAGTATAACCTTGCCTTTCTGTGATTTTCGCTTAGGTTCTTCAAGTAATTCTCGCCCAACCATCATTCTTGCCAGCTCTTTCTCATTTGTGCCACTGGTGTCCAACGTAGACACTACTCTTCCGTCTCTGAGAACCGTGACTCGGTCGCTTATGGAGATCACTTCGTTCAGCTTATGGGTAATAAAGATAACGGACTTCCCCTGCTTAGTCAAAGATCTAATAACAACAAAGAGCTCTTGGACCTCCTGAGGGGTAAGCACTGACGTGGGTTCGTCTAGAATCAGTAAGTTTGCGTTCCGGTATAATGCTTTCACTATTTCGACTCGTTGTCGCTCGCCCATAGAGAGCTGTGATACCACCGCCTGGGGATCTACCTTGATGCAGTATTTGTTTGACAATTCTGTAATCCTTCTGCTTGCATGGTCAACATCAAGGAAGATAGATCTAGATTTGAGACCAATTATTATGTTATGCACGACTTTGAGCGGTGGGAATAGCATGAAACGCTGGTGGACCATACCAATTCCGAGGTTTATTGCATCATGAGGCGACTTCAGAGAGACTTTTCGACCATAGAGATATATGTCACCTTCATCAGGCTGGTACAACCCGTACAATATGTTCATCAGAGTTGTTTTTCCAGCACCGTTTTCACCGAGCAAGCATTGTACTTCTCCTACTTTCACTTCGAGATTAATTTGGTCGTTCGCCACAATGCTGGGAAAACGCTTTGTAATCCTCTCCACTCTAAGAAGTTCGGTACCACTTTCTAGTTCCTGTGACACGCGTGCAGGCCTCCTCGGACTATGCTAGCAGCTCATTGGAAACCTACTCTAGAGCAGACCTTATGTCCCGCTTTTCCTTAGCTATCTCTTAAGTCTCTCATTTGTAGAATTTTTATATCTAACGAGGGGCGAGAGGTATCTCTACTTTTCCGTCTATTATATCCTGTCTAAGCTGACGTACTTTGGTGTCAACTTCTTTTGGAACTTTGTCCGCCAAGCCATGGTATGGGGCAAGATCAGTGCCTTCAGGGATGTGATATCTGTAAGTCTGCGGCGTAAACTTACCTGCCACAAGATCTTGTGCCACTTTGAATTCTGCGTTTGCGTATTTCGTTAGCAAGGTTGTGATAATAACATCCGGCGCCAAAACGTTTTGGTCCATCGCATTGCCTATTATGTAGACTTCATTATCACTCTCCTTGGCTGCCGTAAAGGCGCCTCTATTGCTGTACCCTGAATTGGTTCTGATCATGTCAAAGCCTCTCTCGATGTAAGCCATAGCTACCTCTTGTCCTTTCGCTGGATCGGACCAAGTTCCTGTCCATGTAATGTCTGCTTCGACATCCGGGACAGCGTACTTCGCACCTGCGATATACGCCTTACTGGCGTAGACATATACTGGATAGTCTTCTCCACCAAGATACAAAACCTTATTGTTCTTTGAAACCAGCGCAGCGAAGGCCCCTGCTAAGAACTCACCTTCTTCTTGCGTTATATCTATACAAGCAACGTTTGGTTCCTTCGGCACCCAACAACTGGTGATCAAGAACTTTGTGTCAGGGTAATCAAGAGCGACTTTATGTACAGGGTCAACGTATTCTTCTCCCGAACCGATGACTAAATCGTAGCCTTGGGCTGCATAGTCTCGGATCGAAGGCTCCATACCTGGGTATGGAAGCATTTCATCATACGCAATTTCAAACCCCAGATTATCTCTCATGCGCTCTAAACCTGCCCAGTGCACTGAACCCCATTCGCCGTCATTTACTACAGTGCCAAGGACTGAAAGAGCCGCCTTGTATCGTTTCGGCTGAGCGGTCATAGTTTCAGTCACAGTCGCTGTCTTTGTTTGAGTTACCGTTGTCGGTGCAGCTGGTGTAGCCTGACTACCAAAGTAGCCTATCACACCTCCGACAGCGAGTCCTGCTACGATCCCCCCTGCTGCTACGGCCGTTGAGGCCCCAAGAAATTTTCTTCTAGATATCTTTTTTTTATTAGATATTTTATCTGTCAAAATGATTCCACTTATTATATTTTAGACTGTAATATAAAGTTTTTATTTTTTTTTTGAATAATATTCATAATAAGTGATATAAATCATAATAAAACTTTAGATTGTTCAAAAATAACTGTATTATATTTAATGTGTGTTTTACTATTTTGTGGTTAAAAAAATCTAAAAATCTTTATTTTCCATAATTTTTCTGTTTATTTGCATCATTAATGCTTTTATAAATTTAAATCTAACATAAGGGACGGTATATAGCATCATGAGCACGATCCTAATAAAGAATGCAACCGTACTGACTATGGATTCCTCAAGGAGGATCATAGAAGACGGTGCGGTCTTCATCAATGGTAATAGAGTAGAAGCAGTAGGTAAGACAGACGAAATCGCAAAGAACTACAAAGCTGAAAAGGTCTTTAACGGCCACGGGAAAGCGGTTCTTCCAGGTCTTGTAAATACACATAACCATCTGTGGTGCGTCCTCACTAAGGGGATGGGGACAGACCTTTCTCTAGTGAATTGGCTTAACTCTTGTCTCCATCTGATGGCTCCTAATCTAAGAGAAAATGACTTCTACCTTTCAGGACTCCTTGCCAACATCGAAGCCATAAAATCAGGTTGTACAACTAACGCCGACTTCGCATACTTTCACCTTAAGACACAACCAAATGGGGCAAAGAAAATTATTCAATCTTTCCAAGACACAGGGGTACGTTGTGTATACGGACGAGGCATGTGTGATACAGGCGCAGAAGCCGGAGTTACGCCAGATATCATAGAGAACACAAAAGATTCTCTGAATCAGGCTGAGAATCTTATCAGAGAATATAACGGTACGAGCGACGGAATGATCCGCATCTGGGTGGCCCCTGCTGCAATCTTCATCAACACAACTGAACTTCTGGTGGGTTGTAGAGAATTGGCCAACAAATACAAGACAGGTATCATGATGCACATCGCTGAAACAGCTGACTTCGATGCATATGCTAGACAGGTGTATAATATGGGCGAACTGGATTACTACAACAGCATCGATCTTCTAGGCCCGGATGTCTTGGGGGCGCATTGCGTCTGGATCGATGACAGGGGTATAAGAATGTTCAGAGACAAAGATGTGAAGGTGTCCCATAATCCCACCAGCAACATGTTTCTACACGATGGGATAGCTCCGATACCAAGATTCATAGAGGCTGGAGTTACGGTGGGGATGGCGACAGATGGTGCCGGTAGCAACGGAAACCTAGATATGATAAGCGCGCTCAAACACGTGGCTCTCCTACATAAAGTACACATTGATGCAGCTGCTATAACCGCTGAGAAGGTCTTAGAGATGGCTACGATAGATGGCTCTAAATGCTTGGGCATGCAGGATGAAGTAGGTTCAATAGAAAAAGGAAAGAAAGCCGATTTGATAATCATGAATCTAAAGAACCCTCACATTGCGCCGGTTAGCTCTTTGTCGCAAAGTTTGGTCTACAGCGCGACATCTGAGTGTGTGGAAACATCAATAATAAACGGGAAGGTCATTATGGAGAATCGGAGAATCACCACCGTGGATGAGGAAAAAGTCGTAGACGATATCATCAAAATCACCGATGAGTTGGTAGTAAAAAGCAACATGCTTCACTTCAAGGAGAGGCCTTGGAAGACCATTGTGCGCTAGAGCATTATTTGAGGGCCCTACTTTGATGACCGACTGAGAAGATAGGGCTCACGTTTTTATACTATTTCGAAGAGCTGTGGGAACGTATCCAAAATCACCTAGAGGATCGAAGAGAGTGTTAGCCAGTTCACCCCATACGGACTTATGCCTCTTCAAGCGAAAACCTACTTGATTCTCCCTCTGTCCCAAGAGTCAGACGTGTACCGCGTCTTAAGAAACCTACGCGATAGATGGCTTGTCTAAATGAGCCTTGCTAACCTAAACAGGTATGCACCACTGTCCCCTAACGATGCTTTGGATGCACTGATAGCGGAAAAGGAGGAAAGAATTCTCGAGCTAAAAGAGAGGAAGGCAGGAATCATATCTTCATTCAATAAGATAAACAGAGAAGCATAAGCTTAAGTGACACTTTTGGTATCATGCTTTAGACTGACGCAATGGGATCACACCAACTGTATGGAACCAAAGCCCGGATTGGATTGATGATACCATCGTCCAACATAACAATTGAACCGGAATTTTATCAAATGGCGCCCCATGGAGTCTCAGCCCATATAACCAGACTAACACTACATGAAAGTACACCTGATGACTTCGAAAGAATGGCTGAGGAAGTAGGCAGCGCCTCGGAACTTCTTGCAACAGCCAGTGTGAATATTATTGGCTACGGGTGCACGGTTGGTAGTCTGCTTAAAGGTAGCCTATGGGATTTGAATATAGCAAAACAGATTCAAATGGCAACTGGTCTCCCGGCAGTTACGACTGCAACCGCAGTCATAGAAGCATTCCGAGCATTTGGTATAAGAAGAGCTGCGGTTGCTACGCCTTACAACTCTGAACTGAATCTACTTGTTAAAAGATACTTAGAACATAATGGAATTAAGGTTGTCGAACTGACTGCTCTTGGGCTATCAGATTCGAATAGATGGCATTTTCAGCCCTTAGAGGCAACCTATAGACTTGCGAAGAAAGCAGATAGACCAGATGCCGAAGGACTTTTCATAAGCTGTACTGATTTAAAAAGTGTTGGAGTACTCGCAAGGCTTGAGAAGGAACTTGGCAAACCCGTATTCAGCAGTAATATTTCCCTGCTATGGGCAATCCTACGTAGACTCCGAATCCCTCATTCTACCGATAGATACGGATCCTTGTTAAAACGTCAACCTAAAGTTCAATAGCTATATGAGTTTACAGAGACAGGTACTCTTTTTTATACTTCTAATCAGTGGAGAAGAGTTAATGAAGACTTTTGAAGGACTAACTGTCTAAAATAACCAATTTTTTGAATTCGAAAAAGGCTAAATCGTTAGGCTAATTGGGCTGAATGGTGATGGGAAGCTAACGTTGTTTACTTCAAATCAGGAGTTCATATACTAGATTCGGGTGGGTTTGCACAATCCAAGATGAGGATATTGTGGACCTAACAATTGATCAACTTTTCTAAATCAAATAATAATAGAAAACGCATTATTAGAGTTTATTTTTTAGCAGGAGTAAAAAAGATTGATGAATGGATTTTAGGAACTGTTGGGAAGACTCTTAGTCAAGAACATTTTCGTAAAGTCATTTATCTTGCAAAAATAGATAATGATGTCTTGGAACCCGAGGGACTTTGAACCCATAAAGGTTCAAATCCACAATGAAATTCAAAGTAGATATAATTGTAATCTTATTATTCCTTTTTCCTACTTTTGGGAGATGATAAACAAAATTGCTGATCCTCAAGGAAAAAAGATCAAAGAAGTCTCGTTTAAAAAAATCTTCACGAAAGAAGAACTCATATATCTACCACGAAAAGATAAGTCTTGGTGGAATCCTGAACGAGTTTTTTGGAAAGATTACTCCGATGTATTCGATACTTTGCGGGGATATATTCAACAGGATCGATCTGAGATTTATGAAAATACGTTTTATGATTTTTTTATGTCATTAGGTATTATTGACAAACCTTGGATGAACAAATTCATAAATGTACTTGATGAGTTGAAGATAAAAAATGATCTGAACCTATACAAGAAAATTTCCCCCCAAGTTTATAAGAAAATTGCTGATTCTGTAGAAGAAGATAATAACACAAATCATTTGGCCAAACCGGAAAAACACGATAAGTTTTATCGCAATTATCTTAACGGCGTCTATTTTAATGCCCGTTGCATTAGGGCAAAATATACTTCCTAACGATATTAGCGGAGTACCCATACCTTCTCAAGGCAAGGAAGGGAACACAGTTGGCGCATTTATCTTATTGAATATTACTCCTGGACCATCTGGAACATTCACCGCCAAACTATCTTACAGTTTTGCTCATGAAAGTAAAGGCTCAGTTGGAGATATAGAAATAGACATTATTGGCTGATATGCAATAAGAAACGACAATTTGATGCTTCAATTCACTGGCGACGGAGTCAGAGGCCAGCTAACTGGAAGTGGAGTCCTCCAGGGATTCATAAACACACCTGGAAGCGGCTACTTAACCACAGTCTTTGTATACGGCGTGCCAACATAGATTTAAGGTATCAAACAAGCAGAAAAATAAATCTTGACACATTATTTATTTGAGTCGAGTTTACTTCGACGCATTAAATAAATACTACTCCTTTAATAAAAAACAGAGTTAAAGATTTACGAATATATGCATTCCCGCTACTGTGACATTAGCAACAAATCTTTATTCTACTAGGATATTGTTAGAATGTTCAGCTAGTTTTCACATTTAGAACATTGTTTATCTCATCGGTTATTTGGAGCTTTTTTAGGGCGATCTCTTCTCGCAATGCTTCATGCGCCGCTTCACGTATTATATATCCAGCTTTATGCAAGATTGTGTCTTCTATCTCGGGGTCAATATCCATGCTTGCGGTGCAAGGGTATCCGTGGTGTGAGTCAGATATGTTCTGATTAAAGTCTTTAATGTTTGTAAATCTTAATTGCTGAGCTACGTACCAAGTGTTGCCGCATGGGGCGCTTCGGGAAACAAATACATTCTTAATCATTTCACCGTCTAACTCTAACTTGATTTTTGGTCGACCAATAGCGTATTCGTTGATGAACTGGTCTACAGTTTTTTTGCCAGTGTGATCAAGGCTGCAGAAGGGTTTTGGGAACACATGTTCTACACCGATTTCATCTAGGCTGTCTTCTAGTTGTTTCCTCATAGCCGGGGGGCACCAGTTACGGTTTTCTATTGGTACAATTACTGCGCTAGCGTCAGATTTTGAAGCAAGGTCAGGGATCATGGATAGAATGTCTTGATGTATTCCTATCGGAATTAAGATATCAGTTTTTGGAACATTTTTGGGAAGATATTTTTCAGGGTCATCTATAAACTGCGGTAGGTCTATGGGAATCGGCTGCAAGCCTACTATATCCTGAACAAAGGAGCCGTATCCGATCCTGCAGAAATCACAGGCAAGGTTACACGAGTCGCAGAATGTTGGTAGATTGACTAAGTTGCCAACAACTTTTTCTCCGAACTCATGTCCGACCAGAAGATATATGCGCATCCTATTATCAGATTGGGGTTACTGGATTATAAACCCTAGGTATCCTCGGCCTCAAACAGTTTTCAGATATGAAAACTGAGTTTACCTACTAGACTTAGAAAGCTGACTTTGGTCGAGAAAGCTTCGCCCAAGCGAATACAGCAACAACGGTCACAATTGAACTTGCAATACCTGCAAGCATAGCTCCCAATATTTGCCCATCGATGTTCAGCAAAAGGAGGAACGGAATTATTGAACCGATATAAGCGCCTAACGCTGGATATACAAGATATGCGATGAATCCGAATGTGAATCCAACTATCCATATACTTAAGATTGCGATTATTTTACCCAATAGTTATCAAACACTATGTTGCCTAACTTTCATTTATTGAATTCAGGCAAAAACAGTTAACCTAGAAGTTAATAATCTTGAAGCATATAATACACAGTTAATGCGACGTACGGATTATCCTAGAAAGCGTCTCCACTGAAGTATCCCAGTATTTGCCGTCCGCACCCTAAGGTTGATAGTTGAGACCTAGTTAAATAATGTGATAAAAATGGTAAGTTAATTAATTAGAATTTATGGCAACGTTTTTTGCAAACTTGGTTACATCTTTTGTATCAATTTGATTTATCAAACCTTTTCTCTCAAGATGTCTTAAATGAGCGAGAGATTCTAGAAGTGCACTCAATCTACCCCATCCGGTCAGTGAGCTAAATTGACCGGGACTCCAAGAAATACTTGAGGCAACTTCCAATATGGTTTTAGAACCTGAAAGCGAATCGTAAATTTCGTCAAGCCTCATCTTGTGGTGGTCTTCGATCTCGGTAATACGCCTATTCACATCGGTTACAGGATGACCATGACTTGGCAAAGCTATTTTCACATTCATAGACTTTGTCTTATTCAGAGAATTAAGGTAATCGCCTAGTGGATTATCTGTTGAAAAAGGGGTCAATGGAATAATGGGAGTTGTTTGTGGAAGAATGTGGTCGCCGACAAAAAGGGTCTTGTCCTTAGATCTATAGACACATATATGGCCTGGGGAGTGACCGGGTGTCCATATTACTTGGAGGTTTTCTGCATCAATATGATAACCATCGTCAACATATACGTCGACTTTAGAACTGTTTTCATTAAGATATACAAGGTCAGGAATTGAACCAATATCTTTTTGTGAAACTCCAAATGTTTTAACCCACGATATTAGTGACTTTGTAATTATCTGGGGATTATCAAACCTATTTGATGCAAGTAAGTGTTCCTGTTTATGCATCAATATTTGCAAGTTTGCCCGCGCTTTTATCTCTCCGGCTAACCCAAAGTGATCAGGATGACTGTGAGTTAACACGATCATATTAATATCGGATATATTGATGTTTAGATCATTAAGACTCTCGGTCAAACAATTCAATGATTCTAAGTTGTGCCAGCCAGAATCTATCAAAATTATTTTTTTCTCGCTTTTAACAAGATATATGTTAACGAAATTTAACTCAAATGGAAGTGGAAGTTGAATGCAATATATGTCTTCTGCAACTTTAACTATGTTGTTGTTAGCCAATAGATTATCTCATCTCTTAAGAGTGCTCAAACATATTATGGGTTAGTATTAAAATTAGGTGATCAAACAGCTATAAAATAGCGCTTATCGATTAGTTTAATATTTGTTATTTTAAAGGGGTTCTAGATGCAAACATGTCTATCAAGGTAGCATCTAACGGATATGGAGTTATTGGAAGACGGATTGCTGACGCTGTCAAAGCTCAACCAGATATGGAATTAGTGGGAATAGCAAAAGTTAGTCCAGATTATAAGGCTAAATTAGCTGTCGAAAAAGGCTATAAAATTTTTTCAGCGGATGAAAAAGGATTAGAAAAATTTCGCGGTAACGGCATCGAACCGGCAGGTACATCTAAAGATTTAATTGAAAAAGCGGATATTATTATTGACTCTACACCTGGAAACATAGGCCCATCCAATAAGGAGGTCTATGCAGATCTTGGGAAAAAAGCGCTTTTCCAAGGCGGAGAAAAACATGATTTAACAGGCTTTTCATTTGTGGCACAATGTAATTACGGAGACGCCGCCGGAAAACAGTTTACAAGAGTGGTATCATGCAACACAACAGGTCTTTGTAGGGTTCTTAATGCGCTTGATCAAGAATTTGGGGTAGATAGGGCAAGGGTAGTAATAGCTAGGCGAGCTGCTGATCCAGATGAAACAACAAAAGGACCTATTGACGCAGTTAGTTTAGACCCAGTTCATCTTCCATCGCACCATGGACCTGACGTTAATACCGTAATGCCGCACATTAATATCTCTACAATGGCTATCAAGATTCCAACAACACATATGCATCTTCACAGCGCAATGATTCAACTAAAAGACAAAACAGCTTCCTCAGACCGAGTTATTGACACTTTAAATCGAACTTCGCGCATCATGTTGGTAAATAGTAAATCTGGAATCAAATCCACAGGACAAGTATTGGACTTAGGTAGGGAGCTTGGTCGCCCAAGAAATGACTTATTCGAGTCGATTATTTGGGAGGATTCAGTTTCAATTGTAGAATCTGAGGTTTTCTTTTTCATGGGAGTTCATCAAGAATCGATCGTTATTCCAGAGAACATAGACGCGATTAGAGCAGTAATGCAAACGAAGTCAGCTAAAGATTCAATCCATATAACAAATCAGATCTTGGGTATTAGAAAATAGAATAATCTCAATAGATTAATTGGAGGCATTGGGGATTTAACATTGCCATATATTGGATATTTATTAATAACGGCGATTATAATGGGTATTTGGGTTAGAAGAAGATGGTAAACGTAAAAATTGAGTTTAACATTGAAGCAGTCATAAAGGCTTGGGCAGTAATAGGCATTATATTGTTTATTGCATTCTCAACTTTTACGGTGTTTCCAAGTAATGAATTCTCTGCATTATTAATTGTGATTGTCCTCTTTTTAAGTAGTATTGTAGCTATTATCTCAGCAATAATAATTATCTACGGAATCTTAAAAAAATCGAATATACTAGATAACATCTTCAAAAAAGACAACACTAAAAAGACTAAGAAAATCACTCAAAAGGAAAAATGACGGTTTTAAGCGGTCTTAATAGTTTACCTACGGATTAAGCCGAGGCGTTCAGCTATCGACTTTGCTCTACCAAGTATGTCGCGTACTCTTACACGCTCTCCAAAGACCTCAACCTTCTGAAGAATTAACGTATCATGAGACGCAATAATAATTAGCTTAGACCCAGTTTTTAAGCTTACAAAATCACGAATATCTTTGGGTATTACAATTTGACCCTTTTCAGATACCTTTGTAGCATCTAATATTATCTCAGACAAGTAACAAGTTTTAAGTTAACACCATATTTAACATTTATCACTAACCTGATACAGATAAAGACTAAAATGAAATTCAAGGGGAATAAACTATAAAGCAAACTATCTATGTTATCAATCGGCTAACCCGATTTTGATCTTTGAAACTAGGCTTTTGATTTGCGCGACTCTTTTAGGTGTGACATCTTTAATTGATCTCAAAACGAGGGAGGTTGACGATAAGATATGGGTGATTTTTGGAGCCCTGGGATTAACATTGTCGATTATTGAAGTAATCATAGGTGTTTCACCGAACGTAACATTGTACATAGTATCATTTGGACTTACTTCGGGTTTAGCCGTTCTATTATATTTCTTAAACTTCTATGGAGGAGCTGATGCAAAAGCATTATCTGCAATTTCACTAATCCTACCATTATTTGAGGGATCAACAATCTTACACCCTATCAGTGGAATAACAATTCTGACCAATACAGTGTTCCTAACTTTAGCTCTCCCTATTTACCTAGGAATCAAGAATCTTATTTTGATCATTCAGAATGTAGAAATATTCGAAGGCCTCGAAAGTGAACCAATCTATAGAAGAATTTTTGCTTGTTTGCTGGGGTATCGGATAAGAAAAGGAAGTAAAAACAAGTTTCTTTTACGCCTTGAGAAGACAATAGATGGTAGAAGGCGATTTGATTTCTCACTGATTGGAGATGACGAAGATTTTGTAACTGAGACTGAAATATGGGTGACCCCAGGCATCCCCCTGCTTTTTATTATGGCGCTAGGCTTTGCATTTATGTACTTTATAGGCGATATATTAGGGTTGATAATATTAAACGTTTTTAGATTAATTTAGCCTAATTAATAACTTAACCACGCCATATTCCAAGAGCTAATCCGATTAAGAATGAGGCAGAGGAATACGGTATAATATTAATTAGAGGTCCTGCGTTTTCCTGCATAAGAGGTAGATATGTTAACGCTTGGCTCATTAAAGACTCAATTGATGGAAACTGAGTATACCCTAAGGCAGCTAGAATAATTATTAAGACTACAACTGCGATTATAAGCTTTAGAGCTCGTTTCACTATTACCCCGGTTATTGCACCGACTAATAATGGGATAATAATTGGAACTACCCAAGCATATTCAGTTGGAATAAACTCCAAACGTGTTCAAAGCAGTTACAATAAGATCACTAATAAACTATGTTATTTTCTCGCTAAAGATCATGTTCAGATAATATTTCTTCGCCAATAAACTATATAGTTATGTTGCAGTTCGATAATAGATAGGGATTAAAGTCTTGAGGATTATTCTGACCGAAGAAAAAATATTTTCAGCCAAAGACGCAATAGAGATAATTTTCCCGAATAAGAAGACTCAGGCCGCGGCCCACCTATTTATTCAATTCCTCAAAGATAAGGATGGCAAAGCAACTAAAAACGCGGTCAGTGATTTCGCGGATAAATTACAATCAGGAACCTTGATACATAACAATATCCCGTTTAAATATAGTAGAAGAAACTTCTATGTAACATTAATGAGAACTTTGGTTTCACTAGGCTTCATCCAAAGAAATGTACCGGTTTGGGATGATGGAGGAAAAAAAACAAATTATGTTTACGTTCGAAACATTTTTGATATCCCACGTAAGCCGCCGTCAGTTGGCTTTTGGAGATTGGCGTATTACATTTGCAGAAAATGGAACCTTTTATTTGAGAATTCAGATAAAGATGAACTGAATATTGAATCGTAATGGACAACAAGAAAATTAATAATTAGCTATGTTAAAGGATTCCCTATGCAGTGAACTTCGCCTATAAAGCGTCTTTGAAAGTTATCACATACAAAACATATGGGAAACGCAGCCATTTTCTTTAGAACTGGGCAGTCAACACCTTCTTTTTTCATCCGAGCGAGTTTTTTTCCCCCAGCAACACCTTTTAATTTATATTGAATATCTTTTGGTACTCTAAACGCTTTCTCAACTGGAGTAATTTTTACGGTGTATTTGTAATCTTTGGGCATATAATCAGGTTGGAAAAGAACAGATTTAAAGCTGATGGAATATTGTAATCTAAGAAAGAGTCAACATTTTTTTATGCTGGGAATCCAACCATGGTTATCTAGTTAATTGCTTTCCATAATTTCTGCGAATAGAAACTTATTATTATAGATCATTATTAGTGGATATGCAGTAGAAATGATAAGATGTGGGCGGAGGAAAACAGAAAAATGATTGAAGCGGCTATATCGATAATTGCCGGATCTAAAAGTGACGCTAATATTGTTAAGAGAGCTGAAGAAACTCTGGGAAAATTGGAGTTAGACTACAATATTGCATATCTTTCATGTCATAGAAATTTTGAAGATCTAGACATTTACCTGAGAAACTCTAAAGCTGACGTGTTTATAGCAATAGCTGGGCTCTCAGCCCAATTGCCCGGATACATAGCTGCCAGAACCGAAAAACCGGTTGTAGGAGTACCGGTTAATAAGGCATTCAGCGGATTGGACTCATTACTCTCAATCGTTCAGATGCCTAAAGGAATTCCAGTAGCTTGTGTTGGAGTTGACAACCCTGAAAACGGTGCTTTATTAGCCGCCGAAATATTAGGCGTAAAGGACAACGATGTAGCTAAAAGAGTGCACCAATATAGAAGGGGCAAAAAATGATGGGAAACTCGAAGACACCCCATAAGTTATCTAAAAGAGGAAAAGTTAAAGATATTTACGAATACGATGAAGACCATTTAATGTTTGAATTCTCAGATAGAGTTTCAGCTTTTGATTTTATACTACCTTCAATAATACCAAGAAAAGGAGAGATATTGTGTAAATTCGCCCAGTTTTGGTTTCAAACATTAGCTTACCCAAACCACTTCGTGAAATTGATAGACAATAACAAGATGGTTGTGAAAAAGCTGGAAATGATTAAGATGGAATGCGTGGTCAGAGGTTATAACTATGGTAGTTTATATGATCGCGTCAATAAAGGCAAAGTTAACCTTGGAACTGAAATAGAACTAGCAGGCGAGCTAAAAGAACCGTTTTTTGATCCAACAACAAAGTCAGATATAAAAGATAGAGCAATATCAAGAACAGAGGCAACATCAAATGGAATCGTATCTTCTTCCGAATTTGATGATCTCAAAGAAACATCTATAGGCTTATACAAAGAGATGCGACAAATAGCATTTAACGCGGGGTTCATTATAGCGGATGTAAAATTTGAATTCGGAAAAGACAAAGAAGGAAATATACTGCTAGCAGACTCAGTTGGCCCAGACGAATTCAGATTATGGTTAAGATCACTGTATAAGCAGGGTAAAAAACAAGATAGCTATGATAAGCAAATAATAAGAGATTGGTTAATAGAGAAGAAGTATCGTGATTCTATTGAGATCACAATAAAAAAAGGGATACCACCACAAATCCCCAGTTTACCTCAAACGTTAATAAATGAAACACAAAAAAGGTATACAATAGCTTATGAGGCAATTACTGGAAAAACGTTTGAGAACGTAGGTTAAAAAAATGGGTCAACCCTCATCCTACGCTGAAGCCGGAGTTGATGTTCCAGAAGTCAAGCTGAGACAAAAGGAAATCGCAAAAATTCTTTTTAGAACATTTAAACAAAGAGAGGGAAAACAAGGCGCGGTAATTCAGAAAATAGGGCATTACGCAGGGTTAATTGACATAGGAGGAGGAAAAGCTTTAGCTCTCCATGTAGACGGAGTTGGAACCAAAGTTCTAGTTGCTCAAATGATCAATAAATTTGACACCGTTGGGATAGACTGCATCGCCATGAACGTTAATGACATCATATGCATGGGCGCTGAACCAATCGCCTTTTTAGATTATTTAGCAATTAAAAAGCCGGATCAACATCTTATCAAAGAAATAACACTTGGACTTGAAGAAGGCGCAAAAAGAGCCAGTGTGGCAGTTATTGGAGGAGAAACAGCTATATTACCTGAACTCCTATCTGGAGGTGAAACGACTTTCGATTTAGTGGGGATGGTTATAGGAACGGTTAACACAGATAAAGTAATAACGGGAGACGCCATTCGTCAGGGAGATTCAATTATTGGAGTAAATAGTTCAGGTATTCATTCCAATGGGTTAACTTTAGCACGTAAAATTATGTTCCCAAAATATGATGTTAACGATATTATTGAACCACTTCAGAGATCAATTAGCGAAGAACTACTAGAGCCAACTCACATATACGTTAAACCGGTATTAAAGATGTTGAGTAAAATAGATGGAATATCAGGATTAGCGCATATAACAGGAGGCGCGTTTTCCAAGCTAACCCGCCTGATAGGAAAGAAAAAATTGGGGTTTAACCTCGAAAATTTACCCGATTCACCGCCAATTTTCCGCTTATTACAGAAGGAGGGAAAAATATCGTTAAAAGGTATGTTTAACACATTTAATATGGGAATAGGATTATGTATCATAACTAGAGATAAAGATGAGTCTGAAATCGCTAAGATTTTCAAGCGATCAGGGTTAAAAGCCGTAAAAATAGGAAAAATAACAGGCGACCACGGAATATCCGTTAAGGGAAAAAGAATAGCTTAACATCAAATAAGTAGGTCAAAGTGATTAAATGTCTTCACGAAAAAAAATGGTGGGCTTCGCCTCATTACAAAACGTCAACAAATCTTTAGAGATACTAAACACGCACTTAACGAAAATTGAGATAAAAACAGAAAAAGTCCCAATTCATAATTCATGTGGAAGAATAGCCTCAAAAGATATCAAAGCAACCAACAACATTCCACCGTTCAACCGATCAGCTGTTGAAGGATATGCAGTAATATCATTAGATACCAACGGCGCTACACCCACCAATGCAAGCGAGTTAGAAATAGTAGGGACAGCAGAAGCAGGTGTAGAGCCTAAAGATATTCCGAAAGTATCGAAAAGAAAGACGGTTGAAATTTACACCGGCGCGCCCATCCCAACAGGATCTGACGCAGTTGTTATGGTAGAATATACAAAAAGAAAAGGTGACTTCGTCTTAATCCATAACCCGGTCACCCCTTGGAAAAACATATCTAAAAAAGGTGAAGACTTTCCAAAGGGAAAAACAATTATTTACAAAGGAACCAGAATCAAACCTTGGCATATAGGTACACTAGCATCTATGAATATTCAGAGTGCTCCAGTTTACCGTAAACTGAAAATAGGGATACTTTCAACGGGGAATGAAATTAGAGAACTTGGCGAGAAGGTTAAACCAGGCGAAATCATAAACAGTAGCAGACCCATGCTGAGAAGCCTAGTTGAAGAAAGACATTGCCTACCAATTGATTTAGGAAACGTTCCCGATGAAGAAGAAAAAATATTAGAAAAACTGTTAATCTCCTTAACAAAATGCGATATAATAATCACAACCGGCGGAACAAGTCTAGGAATGAAAGATCTGATCCCGGAGATCATAGGAAAAGCTGGAACCCCAGGTTTACTTGTTCATGGAGTTGCAATGAGACCCGCAAAACCAACAGGGTTTGGAGTCATAGGAAAAAAGCCGATCTTTATGCTCTCAGGGTACCCCGTATCAGCTCTTATCGGGTTCGAGGTTTTTGTAGATACGGCGATTAACACAATTCTTGGAATTCCTGAAGAACCAAAAGTGATGATAAAAGGAAAATTAACTAGGAAACTGGCCACACATATAGGCTCAAAATCATTTATACGAGTAAAAATTATCCGAGAAAACAATGGATACATTATTGAACCCTTACGATTAACGGGTTCAGGACTCCTATCATCAATCACAAAAGCTAATGGAATATTAGAAGTAGATGAAGACATTGAAGGGTATGACAAAGGCGATGAAGTAAATGTTAGAGTACTTCAGTCTCCAGATATAACGGTGTAGAATCAGCTTTTGGCAGTAGTATTCCATAAGCTAATAGACATAGATGAAGCGTTAGGAAAACTAAGTGAAGCAATAGGCGGTTTTAAACCACTTGGAATAGAAGAAGTAGAACTAATAGAGTCCGATGGACGAATACTAGCTGAGAACATAGTAGCAAATGTTGACGCCCCACCGTTTGATCGATCAGAAGTTGATGGGTATGCTGTTAATTATAGAGACATTATTGGCGCAAATGAAGATACCCCAGTTAAACTAAAAATCATTGGAAAGATCGAAGTTGGGAGAAAACCAAACATCGAAGTTAAAACAGGGAAAACAGTAGAGATAGCTACCGGAGCACCCATACCTCGAGGCGCTAACTCGGTAGTTATGATTGAATACACTAAAGCTGAAAAAGGAACGGTCTTAGTATATCAATCAACATTACCCGGAGAGAAAATTGGGCAAGCCGGCTCAGATGTAATGATCGGGGACACTGTTTTAACAAAAGGAGTTACATTAACACCACGCGAAGTTGCAGTTTTAGCAGCAATAGGTCATTCAAAGATCAAAGTATATCAGAGACCAAATGTTTCCATATTATCAACAGGGGATGAAATTGTCTCACCGGGGTCATTTCTTCCAGCAGGCAGCATTTATGATGTTAATGGTATTACAATTAGAAGCCTTGTAGAAGAAGTAGGCGCTTCAGCTAACTACCTTGGAATAGTTAGGGACAATTACTCAAAATTGAGAAGCAAATTATCTGCAGCACTTGATACATCGGATATGGTAATAACTTCAGGCAGTACTTCTGCAGGAATCGGAGATATAATCTATAAAGTCTTTAATGAGTTGGGCGAACCAGGACTATTAGTTCATGGACTTAAAATTAAGCCTGGAAAACCAACTGTTGCCGGTGTAGTCAATGGGCGAATTATTATTGGACTCCCAGGATTTCCCCTGTCTGCGATGATCGCTTTCCACGTTTTCGTAAAACCAATTTTAAGAAGTTTACTGGGGTTACGGCAAAGTAAAAAAGAGAACGCGGTTCTATCCAGATTTGCATACCGTTTTCCCGCTGGAAAAGGAAAAAGGCAGTTTGTTCCAGTCAACATTGTTTCGTCTTCGAGAGGCCTAGTTGCATATCCAATAACATCAGGTTCAGGGGCCGCATCAACCCTAACACGGGCAGATGGATTTGTTGAAGTCCCAGAAAACAGAGAATTTATTGATGATAATGAAGAAGTAGAGGTAAGATTGCTCTCTTCAAAGCTACGTTTAGCTGAACTTAATATTATTGGGAGTCATTGTCAGGGAGTTAATCTAGTTATTGAAAAGTCGGAGAAACTAGACGCTAAGATAGTTAACGTCGGAAGTAAAGGTGGGTGGACCGCCGCATTAAATGGAGAAGCAGATATTGCGGGGACACATCTTCTAGATGAAGATACAATGGAATATAACATCCCTTTTTTGCGTAAATTTAACGCTGAGAATAAAATTGCGTTGGTACGAGGATACGTAAGAAATATTGGATTCATTTTGCCGAAAGGAAATCCCAAGAAAATTGCTTCGTTCAAAGATTTATTTAGGGATGATGTAGTTTTCATTAATAGAAATATTGGTTCAGGTACCCGAACTTTTATTGATCATAACTTAAGTAAAATTGAAGATACAGACAACAGAGGTTTTAAGATTCGCGGATATGAAAATGAGGCAAAAACTCATTCAGCGGTAGCAGCTGCCGTAGCTCAAAAGAGAGCAGATGTAGGATTTGGAGTGGAATGTTGGGCATCACATTATAATCTTAAATTTACGCATATAGCTGAAGAAGAATACGATTTCATCATACCTAAAGAGAGGATTAAGAAACCAGCGATCCAAGAGTTTCTCACAACGTTATCTTTGGATTTATTCAAAAATGATTTGAAAAAGAGACTTAAAGGCTATTCCACGAAACCAGATACTGGGAAGATCATATTTTACCCTAAGTAATTCTTTTTTTCGCCTCAATGATTGAAATAGGCTATTACAATATATTTAAGATAGTTTTAGAACCGAACAAAAACATCTTTTTTAGCGCCGCAAACTGGGCATATTTCAGGTGCATCTTCAGATGTTGCTGTGTGTCCACAAACAGGGCATATCCAGACTTTGCCTACCTCAACATCTTTACTATTGTCTACATATTCTTTAGCCATTTTATAGAGTGCAGAATGTATTTTCTCAGCCGCTAAAGCAGAATTATATGATTGAGTAGCTGCAGATTCGCCTTGTATACCTGACACAGAAATGAATCCTGGATACATTTCTTCGACTTCATAATCTTCCCCAGCAATGGCAACACCCAAATTATCTTTTGATTGCTGTAGTAGACTCAAAGTTTTAAAGTGATTTTTTGCATGAACAAATTCTGCAAAAGATATGGCCTTAAAGAGTCGAGATAAGTTTGGGAAACCTTCACTTTCAGCTGATTCAGCGAAAATCAAGTAACGAATATGAGCTTGTGATTCACCGGCGAAAGCGTTGCTAAGGAACTCTTCAGTTAACTTTTTCATAAAATATTATAGCGGTTTTGGAACTTAAACTTTTCTAATCTTCTTGTTGCCACCAATAGAATAGGAGTTAAAATCAATAAAATTAAATATTGATAAGTGATTTCAGGTCTGGAACTATAAAATCTGGGAGATGATCTTCTTTAATATCATTTATAAGAACCTTTTGTTTGGATGTTGGGATCCATATTGTTGTTAAACCCAGCAAACTCGCTCCAGAGATATCATCATACGGGTTATCACCAACCATGACCGCTTCCTTTGCGGTTATACCTAGACGGTTGATAGCGGTTTTGAATATTTGTGGGTGGGGTTTTCTTATTCTTTCTTCGTGTGATATCAATTTAATGTTGAAGTACTGATCTAACTTATTTCTCCTCAAAATTGAGTGAACAAACGGCGCATGCGTAAAATTTGTAATTAACCCAACTTTATATTTTGTTGATGCAATATTCAGGACATCTTTAGCGCCTTTTATTAGACGAATTCTATTTTCGAATGGTTTGAATTGTCCTTCCACAATTTTCCAGATTAGAGGATGTTCCGGATCAAAGACATGTCCAAGGGATGAAAGTGTCTCTGAGATCCACACATTATTTCCAAACTCTTTATGAGAGCTATATCGGAGTTGTTGATATTTGTTATGCACATATTCATATGTTTTTTTGAGTTCAGGGAAATCAACTTTCAACCCTTCTTGGGTTATGCTTTCAAAAAGACTCTTAACAAACATTGAATGTGATAAGACTTCAAGATCCACAAGAGTTTCAAAAAGATCAAAAAAAACAGCTTTAATATTCAAATCAGCCAACATGTGGATATTTGACTCAGTTTTGCCACTAGTCTTCAATTTCTTCACCGCCCTGAAATATTCTAGATAATGCAGCTGTCAGATTAATCATACCATCTAAGGTAACTGATGATATGGGGATAGGAAAGGATCCTACTCCGGATTTCACCAGATTTTGAAGAAGATTACGTGATAGAATGTATTGAGTTCCAGGCGAATTGGAGTAAATAGCGTCTTCAAGGACCGCTGTTTTAGATGACCAAGCCATTATTTTTTTATGAGCGTCCTTAAGAATATCCTTCTTAGTTAACACAGCGATTTGCGGCAAATCTAATTGCAGTTGAATAGAGGCTGCGAGAAGACTTACAGAAACAAAGTTGGTAGGTGAAGAAACAAGTGAAGGATCAAATAAGTAAATAGAAGATTTGCCATCCATTCTTAAATTCTTAGTAATAAATTGTCCACTTTCCCTAAATGCGAAGAGCTCAATTTGGCCAGGTGTATCGAATATTACATAAGTTGGATTCATTTCATCGACTTCTGATTGGATTTCCTCGAGTTTTGTTGCTAAGAGATCAGACGCCAATATTAATGCACCGTTCGGCCCAAGCTGATATTGATCCATCAAATTATCAAGTTGAATATAATTACGAATATCTACATCCGGCGTATAAGGTAACCTGATTACACCTGGGTCAAGATTCACGATTATACTACTTGCACCTTTTTGTTGGTACCACGAACCAAGAGCTGAAGATAAAAGAGATTTACCGCTACCCGCTGTCCCTATTACAAAGATTGCAAACATTTGATATCACGATTTATTGATGTATGGTAATTATAACGTTATAAAAGCTGTTGCTGTAGTACCAAATAAAGGATTGACATCGAGTTGGGTATGAAGAAGGAAGCAAAAATAGAGATACTCTCAATTGGAAACGAGATTTTAATGGGAATCACTGCGAACACTAATGCATCTTGGATTTCTTTAGAAATCAATAAACTAGGAGGAACAGTAGATAGACATACAGTAATAGGCGACAACATAAACAGTATAGCAAAAGTTGTTGAGGATATAATTAGCAGGAAAGCCCAAATTGTAATTGTGACAGGAGGACTTGGACCCACATATGATGATGTAACACTGGAAGGAATAGCTAGAGCATTACATACAGAGTTAAAACTTAACAAGGAAGCATTAGATCAAGTCAAAAAAAAATACGAGGAACATCAAAAAGACAGAATAAAAAATATTAAATTAACACCGGCAAGAATTAAGATGGCAATTTTACCTATTGGGAGCGTACCAATAGATAATCCCGTCGGCACAGCACCTGCAGTTCTTAACCATAAAGAGAACACTTTGATTTTTTGTCTCCCAGGTGTACCTCAAGAGATGAAAGAGATATTTGCAGGCAGCATTGCTCCAAGAATTAAAAAGATAATTACAGATCAATATGTTGCTGAAGAAAAAATCGAGGTCTCTGGAATAGGCGAATCATTATTAGCGCCCATATTAGATAAAATTCTTGCTAATTATCACAATGTATATGTAAAAAGTCACCCCAGGGAGTCAGAGTTCAACAAGGCAAAATTAGGAATCCATGTCCAAGTCCGGCGAGATGACTTTAACCAGGCAAATACAATAGTTGAGAACGTTATTACGGACATTACCCTAGAGGTAGTGAAGATAGGTGGGAAAGTTATTGAGTAATAGCCCAGAAACAAGAAATTTTAGATTTTATCCAACTAGACCATTAGCAGCTTCAGGAGCGGTGATCATAGATAAAAATAAAGTTCTACTTGTTAAAAGAAGATTTGATCCAGGAAGCCAAAGATGGTCTATACCAGGGGGGCTTGTAGAACTGGGTGAAAGCGTTAAGGAAGCAGCAAAAAGAGAAGTCGAGGAAGAAGTTGGATTAAAGATAAAGATAATAAAATTGATAGATGTAATAGATAATATAACAAGGGATAGAAAAAAAGGAGTGAAATTTCATTACGTTTTAACGGATTATTTAGCAAAGCCAATAAGTGGAGAACTAAAGGGAAATAGGGAGATACTTGACTTAGGGTGGTTTTCTAAGTCGGAAATATCAAATTTGGTACTAACGCGCACATCAAAACATTTACTTAAAAAGATTGGATTCATAGATCAGAGGAAAAAAACAAGTAATAGAATTAGTAAAGAATAATCAAAGGAGACTTCTTAAGATGAATATTGATGATAGAAAAAAACTAGTAAAGAAATTAAGTGGAGCCAAAGTAGAAAAAAAAGTCACAGTTCTTCCGGATTTTTTTCTAGATAATATTGCAGAATTTTCCGGAGACAGCTTTGAATTGACAAAGAAGATAAATGAGGTTGTATCAAGAGGAGGCGGAAACATTCCATATGTTCCCCAGACATTTAATATAGGCGGAAACGCAGCGATCTTTGCGCAGACACTTTCACTTCTAAAATGCAAATCTCACCTAATAGTTAGGACTAGCCCATTTGGATTTAATTGTTTAAATTATTTCTTAAAAGATACTTTAGTAGATATCAATCATGTGAAACAAGATTCAAAACTATCAACATCACTAATTCTGGAGGTTAAAAAAGATGACAATAAAGCAAATATTATGATAGGGGATGCAGGAGGATTGACAGATTTTGACTATGACAAACTAAGTTTGGAAGACCTTGACTTGATCAGAAGCAGTGACTACACCTGTGTTTTTAATTGGGCGCAGAATTCAAATGGAACATCTTTGACATCACACGTGTTTAACACAGCAAAAGAGGGACCCGGAAAAACATATTTAGACACAAGTGACCCATCTTGGAAGATCAACGAGCTTCCAAGTTTATTAAAACAAACATCAGATAAAGGAAACTTAGATTTTTTCAGTTTAAATGAGAACGAGATTAAACAAGTATGCAAAGTTCTAAAAGTAAAAGAACATAATAGTTACATCAAGATGGCGGAAAAACTGTCAAAATTAATAGATGGAGAAATATTGGTACATACGCCTCAATTAACCATTTGCGGCAAAGATGGGGAAATATTTGTTGAACCAACTTTTAATCTAAAACCAGTTAGAGTAACAGGAGCAGGCGATAGTTGGAACGCGGGTTATATATTTGGACATGCATGTGGATTAAACATTAATGAAAGACTAGTTTTTGCAAATAGTGCAGCAGGATCACATGTTTTGAATCAATATCCCATGGAACGCTCGCTCACAGATATTTTAAATATGTTAATTCAACATAAACAAAGAACACAGTTTAAACCATATGGATGACTAAACTTTTTTATTTATTTAATAAAAGTATGCAGAATTAATAATTCAAAGGTTTTATTTTTTGAACGAAGGAATTGTTTTAGCGGGTGGCCGCAGTAAACGGATGGGAAAACCTAAAGCATTCTTAGATTTTGATGGGACACCATTGTTAAGACGTATTGTGGATAGAATAAAATGTTCTGTTAGCAAAACATACGTAGTGATAAGCTCAGATGAGAGTGAAAAAGACTATCAAGAAATATTACCGGATGATGTTTTAATAATCCATGACCTGTTCAAAGGCCAAGCGCCTCTAATAGGGATATATAGCGGGTTAAAAGCGGTCACCTCTAGAAACGCGTTCATAACATCTTGCGACACCCCTTTTGTTAATTCCAAAGTTGTAGATCTGTTGTTTGATGAAATTAGAGGATTTGATATAGCAATCCCAAAGTGGCCCAATGGTCTACTTGAACCATTGCATGCAGTTTATTCAGTAAGAAAAACAGTGAACGCTACAATACACGCGTTGGAAAATAATAGGCTCAAAAATTTAAGCATACTAGATAGTCTTGATAAAATAAACTATGTTCCGATAAATAGACTAAAAAAGTTTGATGAAGAACTTCACACTTTTTTTAACATAAACACAAATAAGGATTACAGTTTAGCAAAAGAAATCAGTCTAAAGAAATATAAAGATCTTTAAAATAGAGGAAAAAATAATCAGATCTAAATTGCAACACCTAAAAAAACGAATGTTAATTTGTATTACATCGGTGAGAATATGAGGAAAATAACAGCCGATCAAATGAAGAAAATTGAAGACAAATGCGAAAGCATTGGGATATCCAATCTCATACTTATGGAAAACGCTGGAAGAGGACTAGCAGAAATTATTGTAGAAAAATTCAACACAATATTGAGCTCAAATGTTCTTATTCTTGCAGGACTGGGAAATAATGGTGGCGATGGATTCGTGGCAGCTCGCCATTTAGCTGCATATGGAGTCAAATCCATAGTTGTATTAATAGGGAAAGAATCAGAAATAAAATCGGAGATAGCAAAAAGTAATTGGAAGACACTTTCGAATTTAAAACACTCAATTAAGATATTTGAGGTACCGAATATTAGTGATATACCAAAGTTTGAGAGTTATTTTAATAGTTGCGGCGTAATAGTTGACGCATTATTCGGGACAGGTATTAGGGGAGAGATTAGAGACTCTTACGCAGCAATTATAGAACTTGCAAATAGAGCTGAAGCCCCAATAATTGCCGTTGATGTCCCATCCGGGCTTGATCCGTCAACGGGTGCATTAAATGGAAAAGTAATAAACGCCGATATCACAGTATCATTCCACATGAAAAAAATGGGATTGATTGGAAAGGAAAGATTGACAGGACATGTTATAGTATTACCTATAGGTATACCTAAAGACATTGACATGCTACTAAAAAAGCAGATGTAAAAAAGATGCTATTTTTTCAGATACCTGTCGGAGATATGAGTAACTTTGCTTACCTTATCGGAGATGAAAATAGTCATGAAGCAGTAATAGTTGACCCAGCTTGGGAGATAGATAAAATTTTGAAGATTACAGAAGAGAATAAAATGAAAATAAAGTATATTTTAAACACTCACAGTCATTATGATCATTGCAAAGAAAACGAAAGATTAGCAAAACTTACCAATACCAAGATCTTATTAAATGAAGAAGCAAAGATTGAAAGAGATGGGGTAATTGAAGACGGAGAAACCCTGGTTTTAGGTGAAACAAAAATAAAGGTAATTTACACACCGGGTCATTCTAAGGATGGTACATGTTTCCTGGTAGAAGGAAAACTATTAACAGGTGACACACTATTTGTTGGAGAATGCGGTAGAGTCGATTTAGAGGGAAGCAGTTCAAGGGATCTATATAACAGCCTCTTTGGCATAATTTTGAGGTTTGAAGATAACATTGAGGTATACCCTGGACATGATTATGGAAAATCCCCATACTCAACAATAGGCGTGGAACGTAAGACAAACTACGTTTTAAAGCCTAGAACAATTCCAGAATTTATCAAATTCATGAATGAACCATAAGACCACAAGTTAATTATTTATTTGGGATTATGGGGTTAAACGGTTTTCAACTTTAACCCAATCAACGTTTTTGAGAAATGTGTTTATGTAATCAGGTTTTTTTAGCCCATCAATCATAAAAGCGTGTTCAAATAGATCCATTATCAGAAGCGGAGAACATCCTGCAAGGTGTCCAACATCATGTTCGTTGATCCAAGTGTTGAAGAGTTTATTTGACAAAGGATCCAAATAAAGGGCAACCCAGCCGATTCCCCTTAAACCGGCGGTAGCTTTAAATTCCGTTTCCCAAGATTCATAACTACCAAATGCTTCAACAATTTTCTTATTTAATTTAGTTTCAGGATTAGCTTGAGACCCGCCTTTTGTGAGATTATCAAAGTAAAGTTCATGGAGACGCATCCCATTCCATTCCCAACCAAAACGCCGCTTAAGCTCTGAATATTCAGGTGACGAAGCTTTCCCTTCTTTTAACATAAGATTTAATTTTTCATAAAGTTTGTTTGTATTTGTGACATATCCTTGATATAAAGTAAAATGGTTTTTTAGGAGGTGGTCACTTAATCCTTCGATCCCTAAAAGCTGATCATAATTTTTAAGCTGGTATGACATATATAATATAAGAGTATACTTACTTAAATTCTTTCAGTTATTATTTCCAATGATACATCCTGGAAGTGAAATGTCACGCATGGTAATTAACCCTGGTTCAGATTGGGCAACTTTGAAGATATTATTAACAATCATGGCGGCAGTTCCTAGATCTCCGTTAATACATGGCGATATCGTTTGTTGAATAGGTGGAATTCCGTTGATGATTATACGGTCAAATTCTTCTTTAACCTCTAAACTTGCTTTAAAATCCAGAATAGTCGTTTGTTACGTTTGCTAAACTTGATGGAGATTGATAGGAAAATGAAAAGTAATGATTATGATACATTTGATTTTCTTTGAAAAAAGTATGACTTAATCCTAATGCACTGTAAGCATTTTGATTGACATAATAAAAATTTTTTAATCTAGAGAGCAGCTATGTAAAGATTGAATTAAAAGAATAAAATTTATGTTTTTTTTCGCCCATATACCCATATTCCAAAAAAAACATAATCTGTTGTAGTTAAATAAAACCAAACCTGATTTGGTGAAGTTCCTAGATCGTCACCCTATTATAGGTATTAAATAAGAAAGTAACTTTAACAATAACATATATAGATTCTAGATAATCTTCCTTGATAATTATTCATGAAACAATGGGAGTTTTTAGTTGAAGGATTGGATCTCTCTAGGCGGTTGACTAGGGACCAACTTAAAGCCAGTCCCTTTCAGCCTTTTTTATCTACGGGAATACCCGTATCAGAAAATAAGTTGTTGTGTCTATATCCATCGCTGCAGCTGTGCGAGAATAAATGGTGATTCGAGGCATTCTGGGATATTCGCATCGCATGTCTGTACATATAATATTCTATTCTTTCCACTCAAAATTATTTCACCTCCTGAATAATTATAGATGTCGCTTCACCAGTCTGCTTAATAGAGAATAGATCTTGCCTTGTTCTTTTGGTCCAGCTCGATAAATTGTCCTTAGAATATGAATTATAAACTAGAAATCTCAAAACAATTTAATATATGGTACTTTGCGGTAAATAAACATAACGGCGTTATTATTGAATGTCAACAACCGCATATTGGTCAAGCATTTAATTATGATTTAGAATAACCTAAGACGGTATAGATAACTGGATTTGAAAAATACAAAAAAAATTTTTTTGAAAAATAGTGTAGTTGTAGGTTTACTAGCATTTTGTAAAGGCACACACCCAGACGAAGGTATTTTGGTACTACGAGGAAAATCAAGTAAAGACTCAATTCATATCACAGATTTAATACTCCCACCTTTAGCAACTCGTTCCGAGGATTTCGCGTCGTTTTCCCCTTATTTGTTACCGTTAGACCTTTCAATGCAAGGGGTAGCACATTCACATCCAAACGGCGTTCTAATACCTTCACAAGAGGATTTGAACAACTTTTTTGGCAGAATCATGATTATCATAGGCCCACCCTACAATTCAAGTGATAATATACGAGTGTTTGATCGTGATGGTAACCGTGTTAATTTTCAAGTTATGGAGAATGAAGAATAGCTATCAGAGAATAACACATACAGCCACATCGGATACATTTGTTCCTGTAGGCCCAGTAAATATAAGGTCAGATAAATTATTGAAAAAAGTATACGAGTTATTATTCTCAAGTTCTGCTTGATGATTTAAACCCAGTTTTATACTTCGGGGAATAGTGTTTCCATCAACTATCGCGCCGGCTGCATCAGTAAATCCATCAATTCCATCAGTTCCGATAAAAGATAGAGAAACGCCGTCTAAGCCTTCTATTTTTTTTGAGGCAGATAAAGCAGCTTCTTGACTGCGCCCACCTTTTCCGTTGCCCTTAACGGTTACAGTTGTTTCGCCTCCAGCGATGATTGCACATGGCTTTGGGATAGGGTTACCGGATTTATGAAGTTCAACGCAGATTGAAGATATTGTTTCTCCAAAGTAACGTGCTTCACCCTCTATTAGTGATGATAAAAACAATACATTTAGACCCTTCTTTTTAAGATGTTTCTTAGCGGCTAAACAAGCTTTACGATTATTTCCGATAATCTTATGGAAAACTTTGTTGAAAATTGGGTCACCAGGTTTAGGAGTTTCAGGAATGAGTCCAGATATGCCATCTTCAATAATTTTTTTAATATTAGGCGAACAAGTGTTCCAGATATCATATTTTATTAATATTTTTTTTGAATCCGAAAAAGTTGTAATATCGGGGAATGTAGGACCAGAAGCTATAACATCTAAACGATCATTAACAACATCTGAAATTATTAAGGAAATTACTTGTGCATCAGTTTTTTTTAGAAGTTGACCTCCCTTGAATCCAGATAGATGCTTTCGAATACAGTTGAGTTCATCTATTCGGCATCCAGCTTTCAGAAGATTGTCAGTTATACACCTCTTTTCGTCCAATGTTATTCCTTGCCGAGGCATGGGTAATAGAGCAGATCCTCCTCCGGAAATTAAAAAGAAGATAAGATCGTTTTTCTCAGCGTTTTTAACAAGTTTGATTATTTTCCGTACTCCATCTACTCCGGATTCAGAAGGGATAGGGTGATCAGCTTCCTGGAAACATATCTTAGAATCATTATAGGACAACTTTGTTGATTTTGGAATATTCACAATACCAGCTTTTAGACGGTTCCCGATCAAACTGGCAATTTCTAAAGCCATATTTCCACTTGCCTTTCCACCACCAACAATATAGATATTTTCGATTTTGGCGAGATTTACGGGTGTATCACCTATTATTAAATTATTATTTTTTTTTAATTTAATCGAGTCGCGAATTAATTTTTCAGGTTTTATGGAATTTAGAGCTTCCTCCAATGTCTCAAGATTTATTTGTCTAGATTTACGGGTTAATTCACTACAAGAATTATTAATAAGATCATTTGAATTATAAACATAATGTTTGTTCAATGTTATTATTTAATTTCTCCATCAATAATACGAATAGGTATAATAAAAAGAATTATTGAAATTGATTATTAAAACATACATGAACAGCCTTGCAGTTAATTTGCAGTATTATTACTCAGAGGAAAAGAATGACGGTCAGTTTCGAAACTTACTTTTCGGCCGTCCCCGTTTGTTCTGCCAGACTCCGTAAAGCTTTCTACATGTATCACACATTACACCTCTATTTGAAAAATAGAAAACATTACCGCCACAAGTGCAGGTTCCATAAATACCCCTATTTGTTAATGGAATACCATCAATACTAAACATATCATCAGCTATCCTCTGTCGAATATAAAGATCGTTTTTAGTTTCAGATTCTCCCAAATATCACAACCCCGTTCTATGTAATATTATTAGGTAACTTGCATTATTTAAATATAACTCCGTTATAATGGTTTAGCGAGTGTAAAATTATTTAATCCGAACTAATGTCAAATAATTATGGAGTTTCAATGTTGGAATTTTTAGAGAGAAACTGGAAATATTTATTATTCACTGCTTAAATCAAGTAGTTATGATAATCGATTCATTTACCCATATTTATCCGAAAAATTATCTTAAGAATCTTGTGAAAATTCACCCTTTATTTTCAATCGCGGATAGCGTTGATGAGTTGGGAAAAAATATTTATTTAATAAAAAATCTGGAAAAAAACCACATATTTTATTGAAAATTCACGTTTTGACGAACCTAAAAAACGCATACAACATATGGATAAATATGGTATTGATAAACAAGTTATCACATTAGCTTTCCCTGCGTCAGACCCTGTATCACCAGATGTTAAACCGGAGATATCATTAAAGATTGCCAAAAACGGTAATGATAAAATAAAGCAAATAGTAGATAGTTATCCCGACCGGTTTATTGGAATAGGCGAAGTTGCGATACTGTCAGGGAAAAAGGCTTAGATGAATTTGATCGAGCAATTAATCAACTTGGACTTTCAGGCATTCAATTGTACACAAATATATCTGGAAGACCATTAGACTCACCTGAATTCTATCCTTTTTATGAAATGGCTGAAAAATATGATATACCTATTCATCTTCATCCAACGCATCCGCCTGCGCAGGGACAGCGTAAATATGAATTAGAATACAAATTACCAATTATTTTTGGATGGCCTTTCGAGATATCAATCGCGATAGGCCGAATTGTTTTTAGCGGATTACTTGAAAAATTTCCAAATCTAAAAATTATTACTCACCACCTTGGAGGAATGATACCATTCCTTGAAGCGAGAATAGACGGTGTTTCGGAGGAGGGTATGGAAGAAATAGTAGATAAAAGAATATTGAGTAAAAAACCAATGGAATATTTCAAAAAAATTTATTATGATACAGCAACTTGTGGGAGCATGCCGGCGCTTGAATGCGCGCATAAAGTTATTGGGCCTGATCAAATTCTTTTTGGAGCAGATTACCCATTTGGTCCTGAAGACGCTGAAAAATGGGTCCGTCAAACATTACATTCTATCCAAAATTCGGAATTACCTAATGATTCAAAAAATAAGATACTTGGAGAAAATGCTAACCGGCTTTTTAGACAATAATTTATAATAACTAATTACTCTTAGAAATCATATCTTTCTTATGATACTCAGCGTAATATTAACAAGAATATATTTTATAATAGAGCGTCCTTAAGAGCATCTTTACAGGAACAAATTCTTTCATCGGGGATTCTTGAAATTACTTTACGTAGAATAAACTTAATATTTTTGACATTCTTCTTAGATGTTTCTATAACCTCTTGGCAGCTAACAGGCTTATCCGCCCACACATCATAATCAGTTACAGTAGCTATGCTTGCGTAACACATTTCTGCTTCTCTAGCTAGTACACATTCTGGAATAAGGGTCATACCGATTATATCAGCGCCCCAAGACTTGAACAACTTCGATTCTGCGCGAGTAGAAAATCGGGGGCCTTCGACGCAAACATAAGTACCACCTTTTTGTATTAGCAATCCTAAATTTGATCCAGCAGTATGGATTATTTCAAGTAATTGATCACAGAATGGATCAGCTGTCGAAATATGACAAACTTGTGAGCCTTCATAAAATGTGCTTGTGCGAGATTTTGTTCGGTCAATAAATTGATCAGGTAACACAATATGACCAGGCGAAAGATTTTCTTTAAGACTGCCTACTGCGGATGGCGCTAATATTGTAGTGACACCTAAATGTTTCAAGCTCCAAATGTTAGCTCTAGCATTTATTAGATGTGGAGCAATTCTATGGCCTTTACCATGTCTAGGTATAAACGCGGTTTTTCGGCCATTAATATAGCCAATAGTAATAAAATCGGAGGTTTCGCCATATGGCGTATGAACTTTTATTTCACGGGAATCTTCCAGTATTTCAGGATCATAGACTCCAGTTCCCCCAATAATTCCAATCTCTGCAGAATCAGTCATTATTGATTACCTAATATTCAACAAGTGAAAAAATAGGATATTTTTTTAACGCATCACGGCCGCGTAGATCTAATAGCTCCACTACAAAAGCAAAGCCAGCTATTATTCCACCTAAATTTTCAATCAGTTGAGCCGCGGCTTTTGCCGTTCCACCGGTTGCAAGCAGATCGTCAACTATTAGAATTCGATCACCTTTGGTGAGTGCGTCATTTTGGAGCTCGATAGTGGCTTGACCATATTCTATAGTATAACTGGTCTTTATTGTTGGGCCGGGTAGTTTTCCAGCTTTTCTGATAGCGATAAATCCTTTATTGAGTTCCCTAGATAGAAGAGATCCGAAGATAAAGCCTCTTGATTCAATTCCGACTACATATTTGATTTGATAATCAATTAGCTCAGATTTAAGCGCGTTTATCACATATTCCAGAATCTTAGGATCCTTAAGTATTGGCATGATATCTCTAAAGAGAATACCCGATTTTGGGAAATCAGGAAAACTACGAATCACGTTTTTTAGATTCATCAAGTTGGCGACAATTTAGTGACCTAAATATTTATCTGTTTACATCTAAACTAAAATAGAATAATTATTCAGAATAATTATATAAAAAACATATGTTTATTAATGAATATATCTTTATTATCTAGAGGCATTATGCGAAATGGATAAATTTGACAAAATTGATAACAGAATCATAGATATTTTATATAAGGATGCAAGCATATCTGTTCCAAAACTAAGCAGAGCTATTCAATCAAACGCGCCACTAGTTTATAGTAGAATTAGGAGATTGCTAAAGCTTGGATATATTAATAAATATACAATAGAAGTAAATGAAGAATTATTAGGATATTCAGTGTTAGCTATAACTGGGATCAACGTTGATCCGAACTTTAGGCAGGATATCATTAAAGAATTGCTTGCCAAAGAATTAGTTAGAAGAGTGACAGAAGTAACAGGACGTTTTGACATATTAATCGAATTCAGATTTAAATCTATAAATGAATTACATGACTTTATTTCCGCACATATATCAAGAATTGAGGGAATACAATATACTGAAACTTTCATAGGAATGAAAAAAAGAGCTAGAGATCCTATATTTTCAATATAAGAAAAACTGAGTAATAATTAGAAGTCATTTTTTAACTGTTAAGCTAATGCTTTAAAATAAAGTTGAAATACCTTATTATATTTAGTTAATGAGGTAGACATTATTTGAGTTTTTCCTACAATGAATTACTTAAAAGATTAAGAAATAAGATGGCGGGAACTGTAAAGAATGACTCTAAGAAAAGAGTAGTGTTACCAACGCCGGAAGTTCAGTTCATCGGAAATAAAACAGTTTTAAGAAATTTTATGGAGTATCCTCGCTTAATGAGGCGTGATCCTAACAGAGTCTTAATGTTTTTAGCAACAGCACTTGCAACCGCAGCTTCGCTAGATAAAGAAAGAGGAATTTTTATTGGAAGAAAAGATAAGCAATCTTTCGCAGTTCTACTTGAAAGATATTTCCGGGAGACAGTTATTTGCCCAGTATGTGAAAGTCCAGATACGCATATAGAAAAGGTTAAGAGACTGAATTTTATAATCTGTGAAGCTTGTGGAGCTAGATCCGCTGTGAAAAAAATGTGATACATGATTGATTTCACCGGGAAGATTTTCGGTTAGAATAATAAAAAGCAGCGAAGTTAAAATGGTAAACATTTGCGATATAGACATTCTGGGAACAACTATCAATGATGATAAAAGAAAAATGCATATTTCAAATGATTTTTTTGCAGGTCAGGTTGTTGGATTTGAAGAAGCAACAAAAATTTTACAAAAAATGTCAATAATTAATTTAGTCGGTAAGAAAATAGTGGATCATGCGATAAACATCAAATTAGCTACACCTAAAGCAATAAAAAAAATAGGTAAAGTTCCTTTCTTAATCATATATAAATTTGAACATTAATCATTTATTAACAAAAAACCTTAATTTAACATATTTTTAAATCAGAAAAAAAATGATCATCGCCCAGATAATGATTAATTAGAAAAGCTAAAAATAATGAGTAAAGGGGATTATGCAAATAACTAGGAAGGAATAATGTTTTGGCAGCGCAGGAAAAAGAAAACAAAGTTTTTAATAAACTTCAAAGGAAGATTGATAAATATGAACGAGAGAACAGATTTTTGCGTAAACGTTCAGAAGACCGACAAGCAATAGAAGAAGTTTTTGACAAACGTACAAAAATAGCTTTGTATAATCTAATGAAAGATAAGTCATTTCAAACATTGAACGGAGTTGTAAAAACAGGGAAAGAGGCGCGCATTTATTGGGGGCAAACGAATAATGAGGAAAGTATTGCAGTTAAGATCTATCTTACATTTACATCTGAATTCAGAAATCGCCTAAAATATATAGATGGTGATCCAAGATTTAGAGCAGTTAAAGGTATATCAAAGATAGTCGAACTTTGGGCAAGAAAAGAATTTAGAAACCTTAATTCAGCTATTAAAGCCGGAGTAAGAGTTCCTAAACCAATATTTGTGAAGAAAAACATATTAGGAATGGAGTTTATCGGTAAAGATGGTGTTTCGGCTCCAACTTTAAAAGAAATTGAAGTAACTAAGAGCGATTACTTGAAGATTTTAACTTTAATTAGGAAGTTATATGTTAAAGGAAAGCTAGTTCATGCGGATCTTTCGGAATACAATATTTTCAAGTGGAAAGGTGAGATTATATTATTTGATATGGGATCCGCAGTTAATATTAAACACCCAAATTCTACCACTTATTTACAAAGAGACATAAATAATATTAACCAATTCTTTGGAAAGAGAGGCATCAAGATAAATAATAATTGGGTAAATAAGGTAATCGATAAATGAGCTTTGAACAAATAGTGAAACTCCCTGCAGATAGAGTAGGGGCATTGGTAGGTCGGAATGGAAAAACAAAGACACATTTAGAGGAACAATGTGGAGTCACATTAACAGTGGATAGTAAAACGGGGGATGTAATCATTAAGCTTTCCCAATCTATAGAAGAATCAGACCCTTTCAAAGCTGTTTCAATAGTAAATTCGATAGCAAAAGGTTTTTCACCTGAAAGAGCATTCAAATTGTTAAATGATGAAAATATGTTGGGAGTTATAGATTTAAAAGAGATTGTTGGAAAATCTAGAGATGCGATACGTAGAATCAAAGGACGAATAATTGGATTAAATGGAAAATCACGTAGATTAATTGAAGAATTAACAGGTGCGGACTTGTCAGTTTATGGTTATACAGCATCTGTAATAGGTAATTTTGAAGAAACAAAACGGGCAATGAATGCCATAGATAAATTAGCTAAAGGGAGTCCCCATAACTCGGTATACAAGATGCTGCAAAGAGCTCGCCAAAAGTCGAAAATAGAGAGATTACAACTATGGGAGGATGGTAAAGAATTTGTCTAAGAAACAAGTTTCATTTACTGAAATATCCCCTAGTGAATTTTTTTACCGGAACAGAGACTTAGCCGGATTTAGCAACCCATCTAGAGCACTTTATTTTGCTACTAGGGAACTTGTCGAAAATTCATTAGATGCATGCGAACAAACAAGAATACTGCCAAATATTTTTGTAAGAATAATCCCAGAATCAGTTAATGGAGATCTTTCGGATCCAAAATCATACATACTAAAAATTCAGGATAATGGACCAGGTGTTGATCCTAAATATGTGCCAAATGCTTTTGCCAGAGTTTTCTACGGAAGCAAGTTCCACTTACGGCAAACAAGGGGAATGTTTGGTATGGGAGGAACAATGTCTATTCTTTATGGTCAAATAACAACAAACAGGCCAGTATTAATTACGACGTCAATAGATGGTGTTAAAGCAACTATTTTTGAAATGATGATAAATATTCAAAACAATTCTCCGCGAATATTGAACAAAACAGTAGTTGATGCAAACGGCGTTACAGGGACATCAGTGCAAATAACATTGATAGGTGATTATACTCGCGGATCACAAAAAATACATGATTATTTCAAGGAAACAGCTTTAGTAACACCATATGCAAACATAGTTTACGCCGATGCGTTAGGCAGAATTTCATATTATGAAAGGGTAACCGATAAGATGCCAAATTCTCCAAAGGAGACGCTTCCTCACCCACATGGAATAGACGTGGAGGCGCTTAGGCGACTGCTCACCCAAGCAACGGAAAAGAACTTAATTAAATTTCTTCAAAAGAATTTTCACAGAGTAGGAGAGAGAATTTCGAGGAAATTCTTGGAATATGCTGGACTCCCATTTAATACCAAGCCGTCGGAACTCAATAATGATCAGATGGTAAAGTTTGGTAATGCATTACATTCATTTAAAGAATTTCTCCAACCTGACGCGAGCTGTTTATCACCGTTAGGTAACGATATTTTAGATGTGGGAATAACTAAGGAACTTCAACCAGAGTTTTCGGCGGTTACTCAAAGGCCACCTTCAGCATACTCGGGTTTCCCATTTATTGTTGAGGTAGGATTGGCTTACGGAGGAAAAATTCTCCCCGCAGGTATTAGAATCATGAGGTTCGCTAATAGAATTCCATTATTATATGATGAGAGGAACGATATAGCTTGGAAAATAGTTAATGAAGAGATTGATTGGAGAAGATACAAAATACCACAAGATGCGCCACTAACAATAGTTACTCATGTCTGCTCTACAAAGATACCTTACAAAACAGTGGGAAAAGAATACCTCGCGGATCGTCCAGAGTTAGAAAAAGAGTTAAAAAACGCAGTAAGAGAAGTTGTAAGACGTCTCGGAATTCACCTTTCTAAAAAAGGCTCAATGGAAGCTGTTAAGAGAAAGATGAACATTTATGGAAGGTATCTTCCTTTAGTCGCAAGATTTTCAGCAGATATTATTAAAGCAGAAAAACTTCCCCGTTACCGGAAACTTCTAGAAAGAAAAAATGAAGATAATATAAAAGTGGAGACAAGCAGTGTATTAGAAGAAAAGAAACCTCAGGAAAACATAAAAGAAGATGTTGAGCAAAAAGTTGATACTAATGAGAAAATAAATGAGGAGAAAATTGTTGGAAGACAAAGAACAATCGAAGAATATAGCTAGGCAGAGAAAAGCTGAGCTCAGAAAACGTATTGTTGAGTTAGGGCAACGAATATACCAAGAATTAGATAATGGAGTTTTCCCGGAGATAGTTTTTGGCAGTAGATCTGTAAGAAATATTGTGTATGATAAGAAATTAAAGCAATATATTCTAGGTGAAAAATCTGTAAGGAGATCAACTCATAATGTTAAACACATAAGACCATTTGCACAACTTATATGGTTGGCCCATTTTGCTAATAAGCTAACTGAAGATTCAAAAACATCAACCCTCCGAGACGTGTTCTACTCATCGCAGGCATATAATATGGATTTCACAGATCAATCTGAATCAGATGAGATAATTATGGACCTGGAAGTCTTTCTAGCAAAGGCAAGGGAGAACTTCAACGTTTATCCGGAAGAAAGATCAGCTATTTTTGGAGATTTGACAATAGAATACAATGTTCGTGGCTATGAGGGAAAAAGGCTAAATCTTGCGTCACATCCTGATGGATATTTAATAGGGCCCAGTCTCAGCACAGCAGAATTTGTTGACACATCCGCTGAGATGATCATAGCCGTAGAGAAAGGCGGATTATTTACAAGATTTGTGGAAGAAAATGTGCATAAACGATTCAAATCTATAATAATTGACACAGCTGGACAAGCCCCAAGATCTACAAGATATATGCTTCGTAGATTAAGCATTGAATTAAATCTTCCAGTTTATATTCTCACGGACGGTGATGTATACGGGGAACATATTGCTATGGTAATAGTTTCAGGCTCAGTAGGTGCAGCCCACTTACGAGATTTAACTGTGCCAACAGCTAAATGGTTAGGAGTCTGGGGTTCAGACATAGTAAAATATGATTTACCAGGAATACCGCTTACAGATATGGATATCAAAAGGATCCACGAGTTGAAAAAAGATCCAAGATATACAAAAGGGAATTGGCTAAACGAATTAAATATATTTCTTAAGATTAAGAAAAAGAGTGAGCTAGAAGCTTTTGCGAAATACGGTTTAACCGCTATCACAGATAAATATCTTCCAGATAAATTAGAAGCAGCCAAAAGCATGTAGATATCCTATGGGAATCTGTCCGAAAGCGTTAAGAATGAAGATAATGTCACTTATGTCGCTTTGACAAGAGCACCACTTTTTGAGACACGAATGGGTATTATAGTCCGCATATTAGGATTAATTTTTCTTGCTCTTGGTTTTACATTAGCTTATTTTACATCAACTACACCAATAGCTCAACAAGCATTATCAACATTTTATCTAATAGCAGCATTATTTATCATATCGGGTATTATCACATTAATTGCTAAATTAAAGTAATAAGAAATAGTTATTCAGAAGTTAGCTGAAGAATTGCTAAAACAGCTAGAGATTTTTTTATTTATATACAATTTGAAATTGTTTATAGCATAGAATAGATTATAGATAGGTGGTCGAAATGTTTCAAATAGGCGAAGCACTTGTTGGAGAAGGAAATGAAGTAGCGCACATAGATCTCATGATAGGTGAAAAAGATAGCCCAGTAGGGAAAGCTTTTGCAAATGGAATGAGTAATTTATCAGTTGGGCACACTCCGCTTCTTGCGGTCATCAGACCGAATTTACCTTGCAAACCATATACATTATTAGTTCCAAAAGTAACAATTAAAGATCTAGACCAAGCCAGTCAGATTTTTGGCCCGGCTCAAGCAGCTGTTGCGAAAGCTGTCGCAGACTCTGTTGAAGACGGAGTTTTACCGAAAAATAAATTGGAGGAGTTAGTTATAGTTTGCAGTGTTTTTGTTCATCCAAAGGCTGAAGATGCTAGGAAGATATTTCATTATAATTATGGAGCCACTCGCTTAGCTCTTAGAAGAGCTGTCGATGGATATCCATCTGTTGAAAAGATCATGTACGATAAAGATAGAGCGAAGCACCCAATAGCAGGTTTTAGAGTGCCAAGACTTTGGATGCCGCCGTACTTACAAATAGCTATTGATATTACCGATATCGATAAAGTAAAGAAAGTAATATCTGAAGCCCCAGATAGCGACCGTATCCTGCTAGAAGTAGGAACCCCGCTTATAAAAAGTGAAGGCGCAAAAGTAATCAGAAAACTAAGGGAAATAGCAAAAGATAAATTCATTATTGCAGATCTTAAAACGTTAGACGTAGGTCAGATAGAAGCCGATATAGCGTTTAATGAGACTGCTGATGCAGTTGTAGCCTCAGGTCTAGCTTCGATTGATACTCTAAACAAATTCATTTATGAAGCTAAAAGATTAGGAATATATGCCTTTGTAGATATGATGGATGTAGAAGAACCATTGACAGTCTTAAAAGCATTAAAAGATACGCCTAATGTTGTAATACTTCATAGAAGCATCGATACTGAGGATCGAGCAAAAGCTAAATGGGGAATAATAAAGGAAATCAAAACACAGTTTAAGAATAAGAAAATATTATGTGCAGTAGCAGGAGGAATAAAGCCAGATACAGCGGCCAAGGCACTTAAAGCAGGCGCCGATATTTTAATAGTAGGCAGACACATCACACAATCAAAAGACATTGAACGAACATGTCGCGATTTCATATCACTTTTAGGCGAAGATATCGATCAATACAGAGTACATGTAGAGTAGAGTCATTCATAAGAAATAGGGATTAGGAAATCTTCAGGCGACTCGCCTAATATTAATCGGTAATAGGATTCACCTTTAGTTTGCACTTGCTCAACTCTTCCTTGAATTTTAACTTTTTCACTTTTTTTTGCTTGCTCTGCAAATCGACCTCTATAGGAAATTACGTGGCGGATATCCCATTTTGGAGAACCTGAGATGATTGTCACATCTTCGATATCATAAATACACGGAGTAAATAAAGAGTTAACATCATCTTGGATAGTGGCTGAAACTAAACCATAACCCACTGGGTTGTAGGAATTAGCACCATATAATTCATTAACTTCACTCCATTCTTTAAGATAACGAATAAAGAATTCGGTTCCATCGAAAATACCTTGATTACTTTTACGTTTCTCTGTATTAATAAATTGATGATAACCAATTTTTGAATCTTTAGATCTGAAATTATATAGCGCATTTAGATTATCTCCACTATGGCGGCAGATTTGTGTTCCTTCGACCATGAGCTCTTGGACTGTTTTTGAGATTTTCTGTGACTCTGCGGATCCATATATTATAAGATCTATATCAGAGTTTGATTGGTCAAGGTTAACCATTATTGATCCGGATAAACCAAATTTCGCAATATGAATACCACTTCTGGAAGATATAATTTCTGCGAGGTTAACTGATTTTTTACGTAACCCAACTAACTTTTTCTCAGATGATAAGGAAGATAATGTATCTTGGGGTTGGAAGAATTTCCGGATTTTATTTATTGGCACAGAGGGAATAATCTTAGAAAAAAATGGGTCTTTCATATACAGATCAGAATATAGGTTTCGTAACACTGTGTTTTTTTCTTTGAGAGTGTATATTTTATGGTATCGGACATTATTCCTTATTCGATCTCCAAATTTATTAGGAATATACCGAGGATATGCAATAACACAGTTAGGAGGATGCTGAAAACCTTTGACCTCGAAAATACTGAAGTCATCAAGTTCTAAAAAATCACCTTCACGAGTTTTGATGTTAAACAAATTAGGAGTTGACTTTGATGTGTCAGTCTTTTCTTGAGATTTTGACATATTTTTCTTTCAGCTTCATTTCTAAATCGATTAATGCATTCATTGCAGGGGAAGTTGGATTATAATCAATTGGTGCTTTCCCATTCATTTCTGCTTCAGATATTGCTGGATCATAAGGAATTATAGATAAAAGATCTTGATTCAAAGCTTTAAATTCATTACGCAAGAAATTTTCTTCCTTTTGATTAGTTATTCTGTTTCCAACTACAATAACGTTCTCAACTTCAAGCTCATCGGCGAGCTTTTTCACTCGGATTGATGTTTGAATTGAACGATATGATGGCTCAACTACGTTTATCAAGACATCTACTCCTTTAACAACTCCTCGGCCTAAATGTTCCAATCCAGCTTCCATATCTAATACAACTGCATCATTTTGAGATATCAAGAGATGCCTCATCAAAGCCTTTAACAGCGAATTAGCAGGACACATACAACCTATACCGCCAGATTTCACTGTGCCTAATATCAGAAGTTTGACTCCGTCTGGTCCGGAAACTCCGTATTTTTCTGAAATATCATTTACTTTAGGCGTTAGACTGAAAACGCCTCCAATTGAACCGGGTTTAGCTCCAGTTCGCTCTTCCACAAGGATATCGTTCTCAGAAAGAGGACTCGCAGATTCAACATTTTTTTTGTCTATTCCTAAAGAGATCCAGAGGTTCATAGCAGGGTCAGCGTCGATTGCATATACTTTGAGTCCGTCTTTAGCAAGAAGACGGGATAAAGTTCCGCTTATTGTAGTTTTCCCAACACCGCCTTTGCCAGCAATAGCGATTTTCACACTTTTTCCCACCATTTTGTTGACTTTGTGTTTACTGTCGCTAAAATTTTGTCGGCTAATTTTTTAATATTCTGATAAGCAACAGAATCTTCAGGTAAAGAAGTCAGAGGTTTACCTTCAAAGTCAAATTGCTGAACAAGATCATCTTCAGGAATTAGAGCAATAACCTCAATTCCTACCTTTGAAGCTTCGTCAGATACTTTATCGGCAAGAGAGTCTTTGACTCGGTTCACAATAAGAAAGATACGTCCAACATTAGTATTCAATTCGCTTATAAGGTTCTTAATACGTTGGGCGGTCATAAGTCCTCTTGCGCTAGAATCAGATACAACAAGCAGTATATCCACATCTTTAGTAGTTCTCCGACTAAAATGTTCCAGTCCAGCTTCAGCATCCATTACAACTAGATGATACTTTTCGCTTAAATTATCCACTATTTTCCTGAGAAGATTGTTAACATAACAATAGCAGCCTGGACCTTCAGGTCTACCCATTGATAATAAATCAAAGCCCTCACCTTCACATATTGAGCTGTTTATTAGCCCATCTAGGTATTCAGATCTACTTTGTTCTGGCGGTAAATTTTCTCCAATTTTCAAAACATCTTCTCGGATATCTCCAACACTTTTAGGAGTGTCTACACCTAATGCTTCATGAAAGTTTGCGTTTGGGTCAGCATCTACAGCGAGTATTAGTTCATTGGTCTTTTCATGAAGGGCTTTCACTAATAGAGAAGATATTGTAGTTTTTCCTACACCACCTTTCCCAGTAACAGCTATAGACAAAGTCATTAATTTTTTTTACCGCCAAATTTTTTCCATAGATCTCTTATAGTTGAATCAGCTTCGGCCTTAATTTCATCCCACACGGATTCAAGTTCTGGGCTATATTGGCCATCAGAGATAATTGAGTCTGTAATATTCTGGAAGTGTTGTACTTTTGTTAGAATTGGTTGATATGATAGCGTTAGAGATTCTTTATTTATGTTTATTTCAGTGATTACGGCGTTTTCAAGTTTTTTGGAGTTGCCTAATATGTCTTTTATGATAAGCCCGGAATTTGTTACTTTTGCATAAATGATATTTTCAGCGACATCATCGACATGACCTCCTTTTTGAATACTAACTTTCAGTTCACACATCATTTCCACATCCTTTTATCATTACTAAGCAATTGTATATTGTTAGTTGATCATTTTGAGTATGAATAGGTAATATTTTCAAAGACCCTCAAATAATACGTGCTTTTTCCTTCAATTTAAATATCGTGGTAAATATATGTAAATTTAATTATACACTAATTCAATATTTATATCTACTAATGCCTTTCCCGCCCAACAACAGTTTACACCGTTTACGTATTCCTTGCTAACACATTCTTTCAATGAATTTGGCCAGAAAACTGATAAGGCATATCTTCTTTTTCTTTAAATTTGGCAATCTTATTCTTATTATTAATTTGAAGGTATGTTCTCATGGAGTTTATGTTTGAATATTCCCGGCTGAGTTTCTCGGAGGAAGAAAGTTGCGAATATACTCGGAAATGAAATTATCAGCCCGAGGACCCCAATAGCAAAAAAGCCCATGGAGTCAGCTATTAATCCACCAGCTAGGGGTAACGTAACGCTTGTAACTCCGGTGGACATATTGATTACCCCAAGAACTCTACCACGAATTCCTGGATGACAGACGTCGGAGATAATAGCTGTAGAAGTTACTATAGCTGCACTCCAACCTAGACCTACTAGAAAAATTCCTGTTACCACTACCCAGTATTCATTGGACGCGGTAGTAATTATAGCCCCTATACCAGAAAAAGCCGATCCGGCCATTAATATCTTCTTTCTCCCAAATCGATCAGCTAAACGACCTATGGGTATTGAGAGCGCGTACATGCCTAAAACATGTATTGAAACCGCGATTGATATAGCTGTTAGGTCAAAACCGTGGGCTCTTAAAATAACTGAGACGAGGGACATCATCATTGCCATAATACCCCAAGTTAATGATGTGACTAATAGTGAAACAATTATCGGGTAATACGTGACAAAATCACGTATCTTGATTTTCGAGTTTATCAACTCTTTATTGATGTTTACAGGGGAGTAGTCTAGGTAGTACTTCTTTAGATTCTGAGCTATTTTTTGTGTATCGGGGTTAACCACAATGACTAGTACTATAGAAGCTAATGCAAAAAAAGGCATAAAAAGCCATGGAGTAGAATAAGGATCTAACCCAGTATCTTCAGCAAATTTCACTGCATATGTAATTATTAAGGGCGCTCCAATGGTTCCGGCTATGCTTCCGGTTAGAACATAACTCACGCTTTCGGCTTTCCTCGCAGTGGGGTACATATCTGATACGGCTATGCGAACTTGCTGAACCGCGCTATGACCTAAACCATGAAAAGCAATACCTAAAAAAAATAGTGTTATATTATTTTGAGTCACAGAGTAAAAGAGTAATATTGCGCCAAAAGGCAAAAAAGACATTCCCAGGAGCAATGCATGTCTTCTTCCCCAACGATCTGCAACTTTTCCAATAGGATAAGATGTGAATATACGCATTAGACCAAGGATTGCAACTGCTGCGCCAACAAATGCAATTGAACCAGTCATACGCAGTATAATCAAACTAGCAACTGTAGGTACAACTTGAAAAATTACGGCAACGTTTGCCTGACTTCCAGCTAAAAAAACGGTATTTCTCTTTATCATTTTAGGAATCGGTGGCTTACCATGCAACTTAGATGATCCTTTTGCAGACGACAACTTGGATTCCCTGATATACGTAAGCTCGCTGTATCTTAGTCTATATTGGTTCTGTTCCATTAAAAAAGAATTAAGAGAACTTAGTCTGTAATTTGAATTCATGATTTGATGAAGAAAAAAAGTACTCCGAAATATATTCTGAATATTCTATCAAACAATATTAGTTGAACCCAAATCCTCATGTTGGCTTATCTTTAATTAGAAACGTAAATATGAATGCAAGAAAGACGAAGATACTCATCACAAGAAAGACCGGAAACATCCCTGTTGATATATCTCTAGTTAACCCCACTAAATATGGGCCAACTGTTATTCCAAGGGAGCTAAATATCATAGAAACGCCAAATGATACCCCTGCGTTTTCCGAGGGAAGAACTTTTGATTGCAATGAAAATATTGGTGAAGGTAGAAAAGCTGCTGAAACGCTAAGTGTAATAACAGGAAGAAGCACCATCGGATAAGGCAAAGATGGTATAAATAGGAAAGAGATTGCGACAATCAGACGTGATAAGAATAAGGACGTTCCCAACTCCGATAATTGTTCGCCCTATCTCTATCCAGATGAAAGAGGGACCTAAGAATGTAATACCGGAACCGATAGTGGAAACGACTAACCCCAGACCTCCAACTCTCTTCAGACCCCATCTAATTACCAGAATACCGGCAGGTACTGCAAGGAAGATTCCCATTATGGATAGGAGAGACATTAATAGTCCTGCTTCACTATAAGATAATCCAAACTCATTCATTATATCCGGGATCACTGGCGGATAGGAATTCAATGCAAATTGCGCTGCATATGAGATCATAACTGAGAGACTAACCATTAACCATCTCTGTTTTTCGTAGTACTGCTTTTTCACACTATCACCTAAATATTATTGTCGCCCTGTGAATCTCATCTTATACATCAGAGTTGATGTTTCCGGGTCATAGGTTTTACTTAAATTTGTTTCAAGAAAAGGACAAAAAACTTCGAAACGGTTTGTTTTTGATATCTTTATCGACAATAGGTTCATTTGTCTCAAAATTATATTAATTACTATGGATATCCGAATATTCAAGAAACAGAAAGTTAAGTGCCAAGATATTGCATGTGTTCGAGGAGCCCATTTATGTCCGAGCTGGAGGAATCTTTAACCTTGGTTCTTCGTCGCGATTCAGGATAGCAAAGCTTTGGGTGATTTTGCATCACTTATATGGTTAATTTGTTCTAAAGTGAATCGTAAAAAAACCGGTAAGGGTCAAACTAATATTTCTATTAAATTAACTTCTTTTGACTAGGCTTTTTCTATTTGTGTTTAAGGTAAAACAAATTGAGAAGTATGCCAACCTACAAAAATATGAAAAAGAAGAAAAAAATGTTGAGGCTAATAAACAAGAAACTATCTGGAATTGGCCAATATGAGATGCATTATTTCTCCAAGATTTCCAACAGTTCAACCTTTATAAGTGCACTACAAGATTTTGTGACAGATTATTCTATTATTAATCTCTTAATTAAGAATTAAACAAATTTCTAAGATATTAAAAAGAAACTGCCATATTCATAGGTCTTCCAGCATCGGAGAATAAAACCCATCTTTCTATCTAAATAATGTCAAAGCAAAAACTAGTTTGCACCTCAAAAAAAAACGAGTTAATTCAAATAGTATCCCGAATAATACACTGAAACATCATTATACTCTGAAAAAATAGGAATAATATGAACAATATAAATAATAAAAAGCATCATATATTTATGGCGTTATTTTAAATGAAAACAACCTTATCAAATATCGCAATTGTTAAAGGAATCAGAGGACATGAACCCGTTATCCAGGCCTTAGATTTAATCAATTACAAATCAGTTTTAGCTGGTAAAGATCAGGTGCTGATAAAGGTCAACTTCATCGCGACTAAGACTTGGGATACAGGTGCTACTACCGATCCAGTTGTCGTGGAGGCAATAATACATAAGCTTAAGGAACTTCCCATAAAAGTTCTAGTTGTTGAGTCAGACGCGACTATGACCGACGCTACCAAAGCTTTTAAAATAACAGGCATGGCTGAAATGTGCGAACGAAACGGAGTCGAATGGCTCAACCTTCGACATTTAGAGGACAAGGTCAATATACCAATACCTAACGGTGAAGCCCTAAAGAAGATAACCGTTCCACGTATTGTTAAGGATTCCGCGGTTATCAGCGCTGCCAAAATGAAGACCCACATGCAAACAAAAGTCACATTGGGAATGAAGAACATGTTTGGAATTTTACCAGACAAATTCAAGGCAAAATTTCATCTTAAAGGAATCAGCAAAGTCGTTGTTGATATTAATCGTGTTCTAAGACCTGCGCTCACGGTGATAGATGGCTTCACAGCTATGGAAGGCAAAGGCCCAACACAAGGTAATCCTGTTAAAATGGACACAATCATTGCAGGGGCAGATCCTGTTGCTACAGACTCGACAGCCGCGAGGGTTATGGGCTTTGATCCACACACAATCAGCCATATTAGACGTGCATATGATCTATCACTTGGTGAGATTGATAACATTAACGTTGTGGGCGAAAAAATAGAAAATGTGAGAAAAATATTCAAGACATCTTAACAGGTCACTAACGCGTAAATTGAAGAGATAACTACCGATTAATGATCTAATTAGAAAATCAGGCTGAGACTTCTAAATCAAAAAAAAATCTTTAGACCTTTAACACTATAAGGTCTAGTTTAAGCGTAAATAATAATTAACAGTTCACTGTTACTTAGTCAGAGTTAAAAAGCAATCATCGTAGTTGATCGGTTTATTCCTCCACTGTCTTTGGCAGTGTCAAGAATCTTTCCGATATGGGACAGTGATTTCCCGGATATCTTCACTACTAGATCGTAACTTCCGTAAACCTGATCAGCGCAAATTACACCTTCTGTCTCAATAAACATTTTTTGGATCCTATTGGTTTGATCAAGGTCCGCTTCGATAAATGAGAAACATAGAACCTTATCTTGATTTAAAAACAATTTCGGTTCTTCGGGCATCGGGTGATTTGATATGAGAGTATTAGTTGACGCTATTAAATGTGATAGATTACGTATAGCACCAATTGTTTGTTCTTGCATTTCTTGATTCGTCGATCTGATTTCAGCGACTACACTATAAGGTCCTAAAGTTCTATAAACCGATGAGCCGACTATCTGTTCTATTTCATGTTTGAGTTTGGAACCGGTGCCTCTGTGTTTTAACAATAATACCCATGCTTTCATTCTTCAAACACATTTAGATAATAATGTTTCATGTGATTATAAGTTTTACTATTTTATTAGAGAATTATTTAAATTAATACAGTATTTTACGCTTAATACAAGGATTCGGTTGTGATGTCACGTTTCCCAACTTCTCTTAGCATCCAACCTACAGCTTTTTGTATAAGATCGTGTTTGTCATGTAGAAGTGTCGTGGAGAGCTTTAATGTGTCGCTGAATTGATTATTTCGAATAAATGTTAATGTTGTAATAATCGAGATTCGCCTTTCCCAGAGGTTGTTTGATTTGGCCAGCTTGTATAATATAGTTCGGTCTTGTTTATCTTTAAGGTATTCCCCAATTATTTGAGGAGCGGAGAGGTCAACAAGGTCCCAATTGTTAATTTTTTTTGTGTTATCAAGGTAATATTTTACGAGTTCTCCTTTTTCTTTAAGGGATGCGTTGCTAAATTTTTGGATTAGAATCAGTGTGGAGACTAGGCGTTCCTCGTGTATCTTGGAGTTTAGAAGTTCCTTTGTTTCATTGAGTGTAATTTTTTGATATTTTTTAGCGGTTTTTCTTAAATCAGGAACTGTAACTCCGATGAATATATCGCCTTCGCCGTATTCACCAGGACCAGTTTTGAAAAAGCGTTGAAGTACCTTTGCTTTTTCAGAGCTGCCCATAGAACGTAAATCGGTCTTAAGGTCTGAAAGGCGGAGCAATATAATTTAAGTTATTAGATAGTAGCTTAATATAACATCTTTGATTGTTAACTCTGCAAGAATAATGCGGCAAATATCTGCCCAAGATTAGATTTACTTGCGATAAGTTTCTTAAGGGGTGGTAGTTATGATTATTTTCATCTCTACCTTGGTAAGAGGGTTATCAAGTGCATCTCTTGGTTCAGCGACTATTTTATCTGCAACGTCCATGCCTTCTATTATTTCTCCGAAAACTGTGTATTGGTGATCAAGTGACGGATAAGATTTCACTACTATGAAAAACTGTGATCCTGCACTGTTGGGGTCTTGCGATCGGGCCATAGAAACTATACCTCTCTTGTGACTAATATCGTTGAATTCAGCTGAAATAGAATAACCTGGTCCGCCGATTCCGTCGTTAGCGCGGTCATCATCTTTTGAATTAGGGTCACCGCCTTGGATCATGAAGCCTGGAATCACTCTATGGAATGTTGTCTCATCGTAGAAGCCTTGCTTTGTGAGGTTCTTGAAGTTCTGAACATGCCCTGGCGCATTTTCAGAAAAGAATTTCATCACCATTTTGCCATACTTTGTCTCGATAACAGCGTATTCTTCTTCAACAGAAGTAACTTCTTTTTCAGCTACTTCGGAGTTTGGTTGAGTCAAAAGAACCACTGAGGATCCAGCGACCACGATTATAAGTATCACTGCCGCAATCAGTAGATTCATCTTTCCGCGTTTCATAACTCTGAGTAGCAATAATAATAGTATAATAAGTTGACTACACTTAATCTTGTATCGTACCGTTTACTTATTATTTTATGATATCTGCGTCCTAAACGAATAGAGATACATAGCAGACACTAAGATTTAGAAATAGCTTTAGTGTAACCATATAGGATGGTATCCACATCCAAAGATGATAAAGATAACAGAGGCTTTGGGCTTAGGCGACTTATTAAATCGCCTGAACCAATCACTGTTAAATTTGAGAAAGCCAGAAGAATATTAACAACCCAAATCTCAAAACAAGAAATTATTTTACAGAGACTTAAGAATATGGATCAAGGTAATTTCTCGAAAGTAGTATGGTATTTGAATAGGAATGATAGGTCTAGAGCTGCAATATATTCAAATGAGGTAGCACACATCCGGCAGATGATTAAGACAATCTTACAGACTAAAACAGCTTTACTTCAAATATCAATTCGGTTGGAGACAGCTGAACATATCAAAGATATGTCATTAGGTATCTCTAAAACATTAAAGACAATTCGGGAATTAAATGTTGGACTTGATCCACAGGAAATAGGGGAAATAGGTACGTTGTTTACAGATATTGCATCTGATGTAGGTTACGAGGACAAAGTGAATCAATTAGACGAGACGCCTTCAGAAACAGTTATCTCAGAAGCCGAAAATTTGATTGACGAAAATATTACCAAAAAAATAAATCTAGAGAACGATGAAGAAGACGAGAATCCTGAGTTTGAAGCAGTGCCCGGGTAGGTATCATTAGCCCAAAAAATCGTCTCTGCGAACTCAATTGTATAGCGTAAAATAAGTGGAAATAGTGAAATGGTGCAACACCCTACGAAAGTTTTAGATGTTAGAGGTCTTCTTTGCCCATACCCTGTACTTAAAGCAGAGGAAGCAATAATGGAGCTCAAAAGCGGCGAAATTTTGGAGATACGAACCACGGACTCAGGCACTATTATTGATATACCTGCGTGGGCTGAAAAAAAAGGGCATCAAATCTTAGAAACATCGGATCAATGGCTGGAGATAGTGTTCTCGGTCAGAAAGGGTTAGTGAGATATTGATTTCATCTTAGCTGATTTGAATGGATATGTTATTCTCCATGGATGGGTGTAGATGTTCATCTTTGGACCGCGAGCTCCACCTATCAGAGTTATTCGGGCGCGCCATGCGGCGAATACGCCAGAGTGAATTGAGTCTCTTATAGATACCGAGATTGGGATCCCTACTCTTGCAGCTTTGAGCACAGCGTCTGCAGGTTGGCGACCTGTTGTTACCAGAATAGTGTCTGAGAAGTTCAAACCAGATTTTGCTGCGAAGCCTATCACTTTATCTATTGAGTTATGGCGACCGACATCTTCAGAGTAAGCAACCGGGGACCCGTTTTGGTATAGAGCTGAGACGTGTATAGCTAAGAGATGACTTTTATTTGATCTGAGGTTCAAGTCTCGGACCGTCGAGACCAGATCCTCAACAGAAACTGAATAATTAGATGCTACACTTATAGTCTCAACCTGATCTAAGACTCGGTAGAAATCTTCAGTCGATCCACATGCAGAGGTAACAACTTTGAAGGTCTCAGCATCTCGAACCCTATCAGATACAGATGATATGGTTTCAACTTTTACTTCATTGCCTGAAATAACAGTTTTACGAATCTCATCAATATTTCTAAGTATTCCTTGGTCAAGCAAGTAACCTATCGTAAGTTCTTCCAAACTCGCAGGGCTTGCAAACAGAGTGACTATTTTCTCATCGTTTAGATAAATGGTGATAGGAGCTTCCAGAGCAATGTTTTCTTCACGTAGTTCCTCAGTTTTCTTCTCGATATCTAGGCTAATAAATCTGCTCTTGGATGTAGAGCTTAAAGCACTCAAATCTAACTAAATACACATGCGGCATATATGATATTTATATGGCCAGTGACGTCAAACAAGGTCAACAATTATCAACGTTATATGTCTGAGTGAACATTATTAATATTCGCCTTAATGATAAACATCATCTTTAACAACATAACTAAACATTTGATTAAAATGCGCCTAAACGGTTCAATAATATATTAAGAACAGACTAAACGATCACTGAAGATATCCTTTAACAAAAAACTTGCCTAAAGTAGATAACGATGCCTGCTTACCCTTCCCCATAGAAGATGTGTCAACCAATCCAAGTTCTATTAACCCGGATGTGTCCCGATTCCCGTTAAGATGATACGAAAGCAGAGGAAGACTAACCTTAACTTTCTTTGCAAGCACAACAAACCCAATCGAACCGTTCAACAAGACCTTGAGAATCTCAGCCTTCTTCTCGGATATCAACTTACTGAATGAGAACCTTAACATCGGAAGAAGTATAGGCTTATCTTCAACAACCGTAAACACCTTAAGGCTGTTAACATAAGAGGCGCTTAAAGCCGCGCAGGTACTTAACCGATCACCTGTAGCCACATTAACGAGTATATTATCTCCCCCTTCAGACACCTTAAGATTTGATAAAGTTTCAAACATGCTCTCCAACATGTTTCCAGTTAACTCAACAACATTAATAGGAATCTTAAAGACCTCGAGATCTTTACACAGTTTCTTCGCTTCTTCAACCATCCCTTTAGGAACCACCAAAATTATCTTAGTAGTCGGAAACGCGCTTAACCCAACATACAACGCATCAAGATTATCTCCGACTGGTGCCACAAGAACATAACGCTCAGACATAATCAACAAACGAATGAATCCATAAAAATAAACCTTCCGTTTAACCTTAAGTCTCAAATATCATTCTTCAAGGAGAAGTATATCCACACTATACTAGATCGAAGAAGAATGTCGGATTATTAAAAGAATAGTTTAAAGGCTTATGTAAATAAGTCTGGACAATCTTTGGAAAACTAAACAGAAAGAGAACCCAAAAAAAAAGTTACCCACTAAGAGAGATTAAACCCCAGTGATCCTGTTTAGGCCTAATAAGCCAGATATTCAAATTGTGCAGATAAAGTTATTTTATTATTGGACATTTGCTTGAAATATTACAAAGCGCGGGTAGTCCCGATGTATCCCACCAATTGCGCCCCCTGCTTAACAGGTTTCACATTTAATAATGCCTTAAAGGTTTCACCGTTCTTCTTAACTAATGTGACCTCCTCCTCGAATACACCTTTCTCTGCGGCTGTCTTAAGGAGACGTGGTACAAGCTTCGCCACATTTTCCTTTGTGTGAAAAACTGCCACGTTTTGTTTGCCGACTACCTCTTCTGGATCCCAGCCAAACATATCCTTTGCGCCATAACTATATCGTGTTATATTACCTTGCATATCGCAAATTATGACCGAAAGAGGAGATGCCGTTGTTCCGCTCAAATATTATCAATAAGTTATTGATACGCCGATATATATACTATCTGAAAATAAAAAAAATAGTCAATATAATTATTTGTTAAGAATTAAGAAATTGAAATAATGGAAAATTAAAAAGTTAAAAAATGTTAAAAAAAATCCTGCTGTGCATTAAACTGATTGATAAAATCAAAAAATCGCCGAAAAGAGGATAAGAACGGTGCATTTATAGCATTTTACGAATATTGCCATCAAGTTAGATGTGTTTGAGTTACATTACCGTCAAGTTAGACAACCTTTTTCAACATTTTGGCCAAGTTATTGACATAATCTTGCCGCATCTGAAAAATAAGTCAGAGAAAAATGATAAAATATTCAAGAAATCACAGTTTTAGAAAATAACAGTTTCACCGGAAATGATAATTTAGGGCAAAAGCGCGTGATATAGATATTTTTTACAAAAGCATTTCCAGTGGAAATGGTGGTTTTGGGCAAAAATCATCAAAAATTGACCTGGATAACTGGAAACTTACTTGGCGATTAGTTTCTTTAAGCCTTCCGTAAGCCCTTCCAAAGTTAGCTCGTATATTGGAAACAGCCGGCTAACCATATTTACAGTGGGGTGGTCCCAGTAATAGGGGTCGGCGGGGTTAAGCCAAACACAGTGATTAAAGCGGTTAGCTATTCGCTCAAACCAGACTATTCCCGGAGTTTCATTGTAGTCATCATAGTAGATTGAGCCGTATGGACTCATTAGTTCACTGTTAGCCATCCTTGCATCGCCGATTATGACCACACGATACTCTGAGTCGAGATTCTTCAACAGATTATCTGTGTTAACCCAATTGTTTCGTTCAACATCAGTGTATAACCTATTGTATACACAATTGTGGAAGTAATAGTACTGGAAGTCTTTGAAGTGGGTTGCAGAATGGGCCGCCGAGAATATTCGGCTGCATAGGCTGGCATATTCATCCATTGATCCGCCTATGTCTATCAAAAGGAGTAGTTTGACCATATTTTTCCGGCTTTTTTTCCATATGAGGTCGATGTCACCTGCGTTTTTAGCTGTCGCATCTATTGTTCTATCCAGGTCTAGCTCATCCTCGGGGCCGATTCGGCCTAGAACCCTTAGCGATTTCAAAGCTAGCTCTATTTGGCGGATGTCTAACGTGATGTCACTTCTAAGGTTTTTGAAGCGTCGTTCCCCTGCAATCTTAATAGCTCTTGAGCCGCCGGGTTTTCCCCCTACCCGTATTCCTGTTGGGTGAACACCTGAGTGGCCAAAGGGACTGGTGCCGCGGGTTCCGATCCAATGTGATCCACCGTCGTGTTTTTCGTTCTGCTCCTTTAGCCTTTTCTCGAATTCTTTCATCAGTTCCTCAATGCTCAACTTATCAAGTGTTTCCGGATCCATATTAGAAAACACTTTTTGAATGGACGGGTCTTGAAGCCAACGCATAACCTCGTCTCGGATTTCAGAAGGCGCCTCTATTCCTTTAAAGTATTCCTGAAAGGCTATGTCGTATTCATCGTACCAGCTCTCGCTCTTGATTAGGATTGATCTCGCAAGATAATAGAAGTTATTTAAGCTATTTAAGGCGCAGCCCTTTGATAAGGCCTCCATTAAGACGATCCACTCAGTTATGGATACTGGTATCTTCCTGTGCCTTAAAGTGTAGAAGAATTGTATGAACATGGTTCTTCTAGCGCTGTGAAAATCGTTTAACTTTGTTTTCGTTTTTCAAGAAGTAATGATAGTCCGCCTCTTTTTTTAGCAACGCGTTAATGAAAGGTACTTCCTTCGAAATATTTTCGGGTTTCACTTCTGCAGCTGTTAATACTTGAATCCAGTCTATGAGTTCACTTGTTGACGGTTTTTTACTTAGATCATCCAAGCCTCGAATCTTGTAAAAGGTCTTTATTGATTCGCCGAGTAATTCTTGGCGAAGATCTGGGAAATGGACATTCACGATTTCCCTCATTATTTCCGAGTCTGGAAATTCGATGTAATGAAAAATGCATCGCCTAAGGAATGCGTCGGGGAGCTCTTTCTCCGCATTACTTGTAATTATCACTATAGGCCTGTGTTTTGCAGCGATGGTTTCACCGGTCTCAGGTATATTGAAAGACATCTCGTCTAACTCATTAAGCAGGTCATTTGGAAATTCGATATCAGCTTTATCGACTTCATCAATAAGTAAAACGACTTGTTCAGGTGATGCGAAAGCTTCGCCGATCTTCCCTAGCTTTATGTATTTCTTAATGTCCATCACGTCACTATCATCAAACCGGGCGTCGTTTAACCGTCGAACTGTGTCATACACGTATAGGCCTTCTTGAGCCTTTGTAGTAGATTTTACATTAAAAATAACAAGTTTTTTGTCAAGAGATTTAGCTATGCTATGGGCAAGGAGCGTCTTTCCAGTTCCAGGCTCCCCTCGAATAAGCAATGGCCGCTGCAACGCGAGCATTACATTAACTGCGTTTCTAAGGGATTCTGACGCAACGTAGTCATCAGACCCTTTGAATATGTGAAATTCGCCTTTTTTCATTTGATGCAAGGTTCTATACTCTACTGTACGCTGTTTATGGCAGTAGATATATCTAATCTTTTTTCTGGGAGATCAGCAGTTTCTTAGACTTTGGGCTTCACTATCAGCACAGGACATTTTGCAAATCGACTTATTTTCTCTGACACACTTCCTAGAAGAAAAGCTTTAACTGAACCTTGACCTCTGCTTCCGATAACCAGAAGATCGTAACTTTCATCATTCACTATTTTTGCGATTTCGCTGGTGGGATGACCTTTAACAAGCCTATATTCAGGTCTAAGATTGCGAATAGACTCACGTTCAATACTATTCTTTAGAATTTCTTTGCCAGATTCTTCGATTTTATCGTCAAGATCACTCAGAATAACCCCCTCGTAAGCGAATACAGGATTTATTATTGCGTGAATAAGGGTTACCTTACCATCATATTTGATTGCTAAATTCGCGGCACAATCTATAGCATGATCTGAGAAAGAGGACCCATCAACTGCGACGGCAATTTTTTTAAACAAATATGACCAATCATTATTATAACTTAGAGCTTATTAAATAATATGCATATTTTTAACAAAGTATTGGGCTAAAAAGAGAAGTATTCAATAATTATAGCTGAAGGTTTAGGTTTATTTTATTAATTTTCTACGCATGATGTTTATCAAGCTGTTAACCGCCATTTGTTTAACTGGGCCTTCAATTATGTTGAGCTTAAACATAGAAGCTGAGTTTTTTGCGTCTCGACTAAGAAAAGGCTGAACAACAGTGTAGAATTCAAATTTGTTATTTGCGTTGTTCATAATATCAACTTTTTTACTGAAGAAACTCCTCACCGCTTCTGCTGAACATTCTTTTTTGAAAATCCGCCAATCAATGCATATTATTTGATCATTTTTTCTTGCGATCACATCAAAAATGTGATCTACTCCGGAGGCGCCACGAATTAAACTATGAATCTCAGATTTATATCCATGTTCTTTTAATGTTTCCAAAACAGGGCCTAGGTTATCTCGGATTCTATTTATTGACGGTAAGTTTTGGATCTTGATATACTCTTTCATAATACATTGATTCATAACAACCGTCATTCCTGAGGTTCTAGCTCGTGTGGCAGCATCTTTATGTGAAATTCCCTCTTGCATCCAAATTACTTCAGGCTTAGAGACTTCTTTATGAATCTTGATTGCCTGATCAACTATAAGCGGTGTTTCAGAAGAAGGGCGAAATATATCTACTATATCAATATCTGATCGTTCGGGCAGAGGTATATCTAGAAGAGATTTGTATATCTTTATTCCCCGATCTTCATCTGCAAAGGGGTTTACACCTAAAACTTTGAAGCCGTTTGCTATCAGAAAATCAGTTACTCTATAGCTGTCTTTATTTGGATCTCTCGATAAACCGACTACAGCAATTTTTTTATTATTTGATAGAATCTTCGATTTATCCATTTAAACGCACTTCTACCCAATATCCAGATATAAAATCTAATTGGTAAAATCAGATGAATTTCCCGAAGGTTTTATGATACAACAAATCATCAATTCCATAAATGAAAATTAGAAAAGCGCATAACATAAAAATAGTTATTGATGCGTACATAGTTCACTTAATTGGAGATTATCGACAAGAACTTTGTAGACAATTTACACCTTTTCGTCACTAAACTTAATGATGCATCTAAGGAAGGCGCGTTAATTGTAGTGGAGGGAAAAAGAGACGTAGAATCTCTTCGAATGTTAGGGTTAAATGGAGATATTTTTCAACTGTGTCAAGGCGGCAGCATCATTAAGTTAGTTCACAGGGCCTCAAAATTTAAAAAAGTTGTACTATTACTTGATCTTGACCGGAAAGGCAGATCACTCACAAAAAAAAGCGCAGAGATGTTAAATAAGAAACAAATACCCATAGATCTTTTTTTCAGAAGAGAACTAGGATCCATAACATTAGGTAGAATAAGAAAAATAGAGAACCTGAAAAAATATGGAGCATATTTTGACTTTGAAATAAAGACTCATTGATAGATATCCAAGGAATAGCGCCCATAAAAAAACGCATAAAAGATGAGGAAATGACGATAAATTCTTTTATTTACCAAACACTCAATAATATTTGAGAAGGATATAGTTAACCAAAACAAGTTGAATACTGGAATGAGCGAGAATAATGCTTAGAGAACAAGAGGTTCCAATAACCATATGCAAATGGTGTGGGCGTAACCTCTCCAAAGAATATCACTATCGATGCAAAAAATGTAAAACTGCTTATTGCTACATTCATCGTAACAAACATCGATGTACAAAATAGTTTATCAGAAGCGCGTGAACCTAAAAAGTTACATTAAAACATAAAATATTCAATATATTACAATTAATGAATTTAACGCGGCGCATTGTTGGTCCTCTAATTATCAGAGATTTATCAAATAATCAAATACTAGTTAATCAAATACTAATAATTTATTTTGTTGACGCATGTCAAGTATTAAGAATGAATAGAAGCGAAAATATAACTGGAATCACGATTCAGCTGATTTGGCTGAATAGAAGTTCTACAGTCTAATTATTCCTCGTTTTCTAAGACATTTACTTCTTCAGCGGATAATTGTTGGCCGAGATGCGATACAACGCCAACCTTTAGAGTCTTCAATGACAGTAGAGCACATTTTATTCGCACAGGGTTTAGTTGTAGAGAGTCGATTCCTAGTTTTTGGAGTAACTCTTGTTTATCCATTGACCGTAGCTCTTCAAGACTTCGACCTTTTACCAGTTCGGTTAACATAGAAGCTGAGGCTATGCTTATAGCGCAGCCTCGGCCGGTGAACTTGATATCTGAGACCTTATTGTCGGCGTCTAGTTTTAAATGCATTTCCATGTCATCTCCGCAGAGTGGGTTTGATTCCTTCACTTTAATTTGAGCGTCATCTATGGACCCGTAATTTTTAGGGTGGCGATAAGACTCTAGAATCTTATCTCGGTATATCTCGCTGCTCATAATTTAAACACCTGTTTAGCTTTTCTTAGTCCTTTTATAAGAAGATCTACATCGCTTTTAGAGTTATAGATGTAAAAGCTTACTCTTGCCGTGGCAGATACATCTAGCTTTTCCATTAGTGGCATTGCGCAGTGGTGTCCAGCTCTTATCGCTATGCCTTCCTCGTCTAGAATAGAGGCAAGGTCATGTGGATGAATGTCGGCCAAGTTAAATGATATTACTCCACCCATCTCGTTTGGATCTTTAGGGCCGTACACGTCGACACCTTCAACGTCCTTAAGCTCCTTAAGAGCGTAGTCAGTTACCTCAATTTCATGCGCCCGTATTCTATCTAAGCCTATTTTATTTAGATAATCTATTGCAGCCCCCAGGCCTATCGCGTCAGCAACACTAGAAGTGCCTCCCTCAAATTTCCATGGGACGTCATTCCATTTTGACTCAGTTTTACTGACACTCTTAATCATATCTCCACCGTAGATAAATGGGTCCATCTTTTCAAGTAACTCCTTTTTCCCGTAAAGTACACCTACCCCCATTGGACCCAAGGTTTTATGGCCAGAAAAAACTAGGAAATCACAGCCAATATCCTGTACATCCACAGGCATATGAGGAACAGATTGAGCAGCGTCAACAAGCGATACTGCATCACACTCATGAGCTATTTTCACCATTTCCTTAACAGGGTTTATTGTTCCAAGAACATTTGAGACCTGGGTAACTCCCAGAAGCTTTGTGTTCTTTTTAGCGATATTATCAAAATGAACTTCGCTGAGTTTCCCATCTTTGTTAACAGGAATAAAGTCTAATTCACATTTATTCTCTTTTGATAAGAATTGCCAAGGAACCAAGTTGCTGTGATGTTCTAACTCAGTGAGAACAACCCGATCTTGCTCAAAAACGTTTTTCCGGCCCCATGAATATGTCACAAGGTTAATAGATTCCGTTGCGTTCTTAGTAAAAACTATCTCGGATGAGCTTTCAGCATTTATGAATTTAGCTATTTTAGATCTAGCAGATTCAAACGCTTCAGTTGCCTCTTGACTTATCTTATATATGCCCCTATGAACATTTGCGTTAAAGTTCTCATAAAAATAGTTAACTGCATCTATCACAGTTTTAGGCTTTTGAGTTGTAGCAGCACTATCCAAATAGGTTATAGGTTTCCCCAATATTGACCTGCTAAAAATAGGGAAATCCAGTTTTATCTGCTCAACGTCTAGAGTATTATGTGTTAGATCCATAGTCCATCATTTTTAAAACAGAGAGAACAAACAGCCATATAATGACGAACATTATTATGTAAGCGCATGATAATAATCTTTCCTAGACTTTTGATTTTGACGCTCTAACGCCATTTTTATTGATTTTTCTTCGCTTCTTACCGTTTTTAGCTGCAGAAGAGAACACATGTTTTACAACCTCATTATGAATAAATCTGACAGGAATGTTTGTGTCTTTAGCAATCTGCTTTAAGTCTTCATATTCAGGTTTTAAGTTAACAAATTTTCCGTTTTGCAAATATGACTTTTTTCCACGAAGTTTATGAGTTTTTCTTCCAGATTGGAAGGTTAGCGTGATTTGATCCCTCAACGCGGTAAGTCGATCGCAGTGTTGGACTCGCACTCCAAGTGTTCCTGTTTCAAGCATGATAATTGAGGAAAGCATTTCAGCGTCTATCGGTCTGCAAATTACAGATAAGATCCAAGATGGTCTGCCTTTCTTTCCAATAATTGGAGTAGTATAGGTGTCTAATGCACCTTCGAGTAACATTTTCTCTGCGGTAAAGGCTAGGATTTCACCTGAAACATCGTCAAGGTTTGTTTCGAGAATTGTTATGGAATCAGTGACACGGTCGGATAATACTTTCCCCAAAGTCACTCTGAGAATATTTGGAACATCTTTACTCGGTCTTGAACCAGCGCCGACCCCAGTTATGATTGGAACCATTTTCGGAAAAAAATTCACAGGTTTTGCATCCAACGCAGCGAGAATAGATGCGCCTGTTGGAGTAACCAGCTCAGCAGGTATTGGTCCTCCTTGAATTATGAGTTTTTTTGATGTTAAGATTTCTAAGGCGGCTGGCCCCGGATTAGATATTAATCCGTGTGAACATTTCAGTTTTCCGCCCCCGACAGATATCGGGGAAACAAAGATGCGGAAGTTATCGAAAGCGTCTAATAAATCAAGTGCAACTGCGGAACCTATTGAATCTGCAACCGTGTCGGGAGACCCAATTTCATGCATATATATTTTGGATTTAGATTCATTATGAATTTTAGATTCAACATTAACTAAAGTTTCCACAACTTTCGTCGCAAAATTTTTCGCTGGTTTTGAGAGTTTTAGGTCATTCGCCGAATCAGATACAGCTTGTATGATTTCAACGCCACGGCGTGAGTGGGATCGGTCTTCAAATTTGCTTGTTAATGTCTTAGCCTTGAAACAGCCACGCATAACAGTGTTGAAAGAAATCTTAGCATCTTTGCAACCCCTCAGCTTTGTCGCAGAGGACTCCATAGCTGATTTAACCTTCTTCTGTGATACGCCTGCGTCAATAAGTGAGCTGATAAACATGTCTCCGGATATCCCTGCGATACTGCAGTCGATCATCATAATCGGGATATCATCGTTCATTAACCTCAACCCTTTATCAAGACATATAGAAGTTTATTATTCGCAGAATACAGGTTTCACTGAAAAAAACGAGATTAGATTCCTTGAGGTACTGCAATAGTGAACAAAAAAAATAATGAAGTGAAAAAGACCCCTTAAAGTTTTAGCTTTGTCCTGCGATTCTCTTCGCAGCGTTAATTGCGCTCTCAATTGTTTTAATCGTTGGAAGCGTCTTGTGTACTTCGAAGGTCACAAACGGATAGTATACGTTTATCATATCTATGAGATTTTCATCAGATATATCGCCTGTTATAACATAGCCTTCATCTCCTTTTAGAAAAGTATGGGATTCCTTCATTATACCTGAGTCGAGGTGACTTTTCATTGTTGAGAGGAAACCTTCCAACTGCTGGACCCCTGCTCTTGGGTCAGGGCTAGGGGGAATGTTTGAATTCAATTTCCATAAGATAAAATATGTGGTCAAGATTTCGCTGGTTATCATAAATTCAAGTAAAATAAATACTTTCTCATGTTCGAACAATTTTGCGTAAACAAAACATAGGATTCACTGAATCGTCTTTTTAGATATTCAAAGTATTCACACTATTAATATTAGTTTAGAACTTTTACTTTGCGGATTAGTATTAATAAAATAGATATACGTAGCTATAGGTATCAGATGACAGATTTGGTTAGAACAAATAAAACAGTTATTACAATCTTACAAGATCTAATTAAAGGAAAAATATCGATTGATAAAGCTGAGAATTTGCTTAATCAAAATCAGATATTGCATTTAAAGGATATCGCTAAGATCGATATCGGCCGAGATATTAGAAAAGGAATACCTGAGGTAGTACTTGGGGAGGGAAAAGAAGAAAGCGACCTCATCGCAATTATTGAGAAGACCTTGAAGAGACAAGGCAGGGTGATAGTAAGCAGAATTAACCCGTTAAAATTAGCCAAAATAAAGAAAATGTTGGACCCTAAAAAAATCATTATTAAAAGCAAGAAAACTGTCGCAGTGTTCAGAGAAAAAAGGTATCGAATAAACATTACTGGTGCAAAAATCGGGGTATTAACAGCTGGGACAAGCGATATCTCAATAGCTGAAGAGGCCCAAATAATTGCTGAAGAAATGGGCTGCAAAGTCTTTTTAGAAGTTGACGTGGGTGTAGCTGGGATACACCGGCTTATTCCTGCGTTGAAAAAGATGGTGGAGAGCAAAGTGGAAGCTATTGTAGTTGTCGCTGGAATGGAGGGAGCTCTGCCTTCAGTAGTAACAGGAGTAGTTAGTGTTCCGGTTATAGGAGTTCCCGCGTCATCAGGTTACGGATTTGGGAAGGAGGGGTTAGCCGCGCTTATGGCCATGCTTCAATCCTGCACTCTAGGATTATCAGTCGTAAACATTGACAATGGTATCGCAGGCGGATCTTTTGCAGCGTTAATAGCAAACAATTTACATCGAAAAACAGAAACCAAGAAAAATAGATGATAATTGTGGTATACAATAAGGCACATCACGGATGCCCCAATTCATCATTAAAAGACGGAGAAGGAAAAACGGTGGGGCGTTTCCAAGTTGCTTACATACGGGAAGGCGTTCTTGAAAAAAAGAGGTGGAAAAAAATTGGTTGGATATGCCTGGACTGCAAAGGATTCATAAGTTTGGGAACCGAGGAGGCACATATTTTAGAAAGAGGAAAAAGAGCTATATCTAATCTTAATAATTTAGGAAGAAAGTTAGCAGAAAAAAAGACGGATGAAGACTAAAGTTAATCAGCGACCATCATTATTAAACTAGATCGAACTTCAGGGAAATCCCTTATTTCGCCGGTAATCGTTTTTTTAACGTCATCTTGAGACCCACCTTCCAGCATAACAACTATATCATATACTCCAAAAACAACATACGTCTCTTTGACGAAATCAATCTTTTTCAGCTTTTGAAGCAAGTCGCCTTCAGTACCTAGCTCCGCATTAATCAGAACTATCGCTTTAGACATATCCAAATATCAGATAGTTATAGGAGTATAAAAAATTATAAAAGATTAACTATACGCAATTAACCGATAAATTAACACGTCCAAAAACACTTAATGTTTTGGAGATAATAGTCCTGTAATTATCTTTAAGAACACTCCGATAACCACAAATACACTCCCCACTATGATTGCTCCAAGCTCAATCGTTGACAGCGTTGCTATAGTTGTGATTATTGCAACTGTGGGAATAAGCGGATACAAAGGCAGCTTAAATATAGATCTACGCTTTGGCACTTTTCGGCTAATAAACAGGCCAGCCGGGTTAATTATCAGCAGACCTAACATAAATCCGAAGCTTGCCAAGTAAATCATGATCTCCAATCTTATTGAGATTATTAGTAAGATAGCGGTTACTGCGCTTACCAATATTCCGAAATAAGGCGTTCTGAACCGGTTATGTAGCTCAAAAAAGATACTAGGCAGATGACCATCTCTGCCTAAAGCATACATAATTCTAGATGTAGCTATAGTAGTTGAATTTAATGACGCTATAGATGCTACAGCGGCTGCAAAAATTATTATTATACTGCCTGTTTGTCCAAATAATACTGAGGCTACGGCTTCAATCGGGGTATTAAAACTAGAAATCTCATTTACAGGCATAACTCCTACAAGAATAAAAATAATGGATGGAAAAATGATGTTAGCTATCAACATTGTAATAAGAATAGCTTTAGGTACAATTACTGAAGCCCGTTTCACTTCCTCTTGAACGTCAGTGATTATCTCAAATCCAAAAAAGACGGTGTATACATAACCTATGGCTAATATGATAGGGAATGTCCCATTAGGCGCAAAAGGAGAAAAAAGTTTTGTTTCAACATTTGGTAACCCCAACATAACAAATCCAACCAGAATCACAAGAACCACAGTTGTAAGTGCAACTTGGATTCTCCCGGCCTCCTTTACACCCAGCAAATTTATTGAAGTGATTAAAATAATGAAGAATATCGCGATTTCAGCAGTTGGAAATGATGGAAAAAAATAACTTGTCGTTAAAGCCATAGTATAAGCGCTTAAAGCCATGTATGCTACGTTTCCCGACCACATAAACCAACCAGAAAGAAACGCTGGAAAACCCCCAAAGACCTTGTTTGCAAAAGCATAACCCCCTCCAGCTTCAGGAACTATTGAACTCATTTCAGCGTAATTTAAAGCTGTGAATAAAGTTATTACGCCCGCTAGAATAAATGTGAGAATAGCCGCTGGACCAGCCAATTCAACTGCAAGTCTTGGAACAACAAAGATTGTGGGGCCTATCGTTGGCCCTAAGCCGATCATTATCGCCTCAAGCAAACTAAGATTGCGTCTTAGTTTAACCGTCCTAATCTTTCCGTTCATAGCGGCAACTAGTTACAAATGTTATCTAAATATGTATTGAATTGACGGAGAAAAGAATTAAGTAGTTGGACGTATTGAATATGTGTAGTGCCGTCTAATAATAAAAAATTAAGTAAAGTAGAATGGAGTTGGGAAAACTCGGCTATCCTTTTACCTTTAGCTTATGAACATAGAGAACTAAATTCAATCTATACAGCATGCGTAATAGCGGAACAATGTGGATGCAAAATAATAACTTTCCATGTTAAAACTGATGCGAATATTGACAAATCCAAAGAAGAGTTTATTGATAGAGTTGATAGTTACGCAAAATTTTTTAGAATAGAATATGAAGTTAAAGAAACTTCTGAAACATTCGATTCGGATGACCTAACTAAAATTTCAGACATTATCGTGGAAGCATCTGAAGAAAATAATTGCCGTTCTATTATCATGGGAGCTCATCGTGAATCCTTTCTTCAAGAATTAATAGGTCGAATTTCAGATAGAGTAGCTAGGAAAGCTAATTGTAGCGTGATATTAGTTGAAAGCTCAAACACGGGCATGACTATGCCAAGACAACCAAAACGAATAATGGTAACTATTTTAGAT
>Ga0187827_10000355_pt1 | contig 73113 bp, 58 predicted proteins | sample ETNtaG_39_FD_167969 | JGI IMG/M metagenome (GOLD analysis project Ga0187827, IMG submission 167969) | Marine microbial and viral communities from oxygen minimum zone, Eastern Pacific Ocean - ETNP2014_SV_150_PacBio MetaG (Illumina Assembly) | ecosystem: Environmental > Aquatic > Marine > Hypoxic... | reverse complement strand
ATGCTCGAAAAGTAATACCCAGCTTTTTGGCAGCTGCGGTTTTATTCCACCGTGTTGCTTCAAGAGTGCCAACAATGACGTTTTTCTCTATCCCCTCAAGATAAGATTCCAGTGAGTCAACGTTCTCGGGAAGTGAAGAATGCGTCCCCTCAACATATTCATCTTCTGGTAATTCGGTGGCTGATGTTGTTTGAGGGTCTTCAACGTCGGCTTCTTCAGGTATTGTATCTTCTGCCGGAGATAGACTTAGATCCTCTGTCTTAATGATATCGTCTTCGCATAAGCTAAAGGCGCGTTCCAGAATATTCTCAAGTTCCCGGACGTTACCGGGGAAATGATATTTCTTAAGGGCCTCCATCGCATCATCACTGATTGCGAGAGCCTCAGTGTTATAGTCTTTAGCGATTCTGGTCAGCAGCGCGTTTGCCAGAACGGGAATCTCATCAATACGTTCCCGCAGGCTCGGGACTCTGAGTTCTATAACGTTGATGCGATAGTAGAGATCCTGGCGAAAGTTGTCTTTCTCGACCTCTGCTGCCAGATCCTTGTGTGTTGCACTGAGAATGCGTACATCAACTGGTAGTTCCTGTTGAGATCCTATAGGTCGAATCGCCTTTTCTTGGATACCCCGCAAGAGTTTCACCTGCATAGGCAGCGGCAAGTCTGCAACTTCGTCCAGAAACAGCGTACCACCGCTCGCTGCCTGAAAGAGACCCTCCTTATCTGCGGCGGCACCGGTAAAACTACCCTTTTTATGGCCGAAGAATTCCGATTCCATCAGTTCGCTCGGTATCGCACCACAGTTAACCGGGATAAAAGGAGCGTCTGCATGTGGACCCTGTTCGTGAATCATCCTTGCGACGAGTTCTTTGCCACTACCTGATTCACCACAAATGTAAATGGGTGCCTGACTTCGAGCTAATTTAGTGATCTGCTTTCGAAGCAGTTGCATCTCTGCGGTGTCACCCAGGAGACTTAATTCAGTTGATTCCTGTTTGACTGTATCTAGAGGTTTAAGATTAAGAGCAGTGTCCACAAGATTGCGGAGCAGCTCAAGATGTATTGGCTTTGACACGAAATCAAAGGCGCCGGCTTTCAAAGCATTCACGGCGGATTCCATGTTGCCATGAGCGGTTATCATAGCGACGGGTAAATGGGGAAAGTTATCGCTGATATGCTGAACCAGATCGATACCGTTGCCATCAGGTAACTTCATATCTGTCAAGCAGAAGTCAAATTCGTTTTCATCCAACAACGCCTTTGCCGACTTTACATCCGCTGCAGGGAGGGTATGGATATTCATCCGCCCCAGGGTGATTTCCAGCAATTCACGAATATCCGGTTCGTCGTCGATAATAAGTGCACGTTTTTGGTCCATCGAAAACTAGTGCCTCACCTGTTGCATGAATGAAATTTTAAAACAGCTACCGCCTGTATCAGCTTTTGAGTAACCTAATCTGGCGTTGTTCGCCTCGCACAGCTCTTGTGAAAGATAGAGACCCAGACCAGTTCCAGATACTTCTGTTGTGTAAAACGGTTCAAACAGATTTGATACAAGGTCTTCTGCGACACCCTGACCGAAATCAATAATTTCAATACTTGGTCCAGAAGCCTGTTCGGTACCAGCTTTTATTCTCAGTTTCGCTTTACCCACATGCTTTTCACTATATCGTAGTCCGTTCTGGCAGAGATTGCCAAGTACTTGCGACAAGTGAGCCGGATCGAATTCAACCGTGAACCCCTTTAGACTATTGTCTGTCTCAATTTCCACTTCGATCTCACCAGAGAAACCAGCCGAAAACTGCTCGATGAAATCCGAAAGCCATGCGTTGATATCTATCACCTTCGGTTCAGCTGTTTTTCGTCGTGACATCTGCAGAACATTTTCGATCACGTTGTTCATTCGGACGCAATGATCTTGAATGATGTCCGCTAATCGCTTATCAGCATCATCCATACTTGTGGATTCGCCAAGTAGTTGTGCGGCATGACTGATTGCACCAAGGGGGTTGCGAATCTCGTGAGCAATACTCGCAGACAGTCGTCCGAAAGCAGCCAGTTTGAGCTGTTGAGCTTGTCTTTGAACTTCTGTGCTGTCTTCAAGGAAGACAAGAATGTCGTCTTCTGGATTTGGACCTTCGACAGCAGAAAAACTGACTAACAGGGGAGGACCTTCATCATCGGTAACGACGATCAGAGTTTGCTGATTCTGATCCGGTTCTGATTCCTGGATTCTGCCCATGAGTATGTCGGGTAAGTGGGTCAGCGTGTCTGATGTGTTCTGACCTGGATTGAGCAGTTGCTGACCGGCTGTATTAATCAGCTGTATTTCTCCATCGATAGAGGCCACCGCAACGCCAGTTCGCATCTGCCCCACGATTATCTGATTGATATGCCCAAGGCTGAATACCTCGGTTTCACGACGTCTCAGCTGTTGAGACAGAGTTTGGAACAAGATATTGGCTACAAAATAGACAATTCCCAGAATCCCGGCCTGAAAGAAACTCTGAACTTCATTCTGCTCCAGAAAAAACAGGTAAAACTCGGTGTATAGCGTGAGAATGAATGCAATTGCCGGTAGAACGGTTGAAATACGCCCAAAGATCAGGCCGCCGCCGAAAGTAACGGTGAAAATGAGAAAGTAGCCAATGCCAGAAGCAACACCGCCACTGGCCGACATCAACAGAGTTAATCCGATGATGTCAGCGATCAGAATAGTAAAAGAAGGACTCGCTCGTGAAATGAATTCATCAGAGATAAGTAAAGGTGAAAACCCGATGAGTATGTTGAGAATGAGATATATGACAATTGTGGTTTCAAAAAGCTCGGGATTGGTTGCGCCGACGAGTTCGTTTTCGTTGAGAAAGAAGAACAAAAGAAGAAATGAGATCAGAATTCTGTAGTAGTTATAAACTCGTAGAATGGTCGAACGCTGAAAGCTGTGAGCATCCTCAGAGCTGACACCCGTCGCAGCTTCCATGGCTTGCTGACTATCCCATTAACCCAAAGGTGATTATATTCAGCCAGGATTTTTCACGGCTCTTAACGGTCTTGGATCTCTTCAACTGACCAGAGTTGTCGAGTGAATCATGATCTGGATAGTTAGTTGTCAGAACCATCAGTGCTTCGTTTGCCAGGTCTGGCATATTTAGTGATTGGTAGGCTTCGACCATAACGGCCAGTGCATCGGGTATCGACGGTGTATGTTGGTAGTTCTCAAACACATGGCGACCGCGATTGGCAGCAGCAACAAAAGCGCCGCGGTAAATGTAGTAGCGCGCAATATTCACCTCGGATTCTGCCAGGAGGTTTCTCAGATAGATCATGCGCTTCTGAGAATCGGGAGCGTACTTACTGTTTGGATACCTGCGAATTAACTGTGAGAAATCATCGAAGGAGTCCCTTGCCGTGCCAACATCTCGCTTCGAGGGATCCATGGGCAAAAAACGCTCAAGGAAGCTCTGATCTTCTTCGAATGACGCCATTCCCTTGATGTAGTAGGCATAATCAACATTGGGATGCTGAGGATGAAGTCGAATAAATCGGTCAGCGGCAGCTCGTGCGGCTTCTGGCTGGGCACTCTTGTAATAGGCATAGACAATTTCGAGTTGAGATTGTTTTGCATAGCGACCGAATGGAAATCGGGCTTCTAACCTTTGGAATTTGGATACAGCATCCTGATAATTGCCAGATCTAAGGCTTTGTTTGGCTTCTTCATAAGCCTTGAGTTCTGTGGTCTCTATGTCGGCGACCTCGTCGCTGGAACAGGCAGCCAACATCAAGATGGATAGTGAAACTACAATAAAACGCATACGTCTCTCATTCACGTGCAATAATTAGCCACTGATTCAGGGCCGACCCATTTAACCATAGCCACGAAATATACCCAAGCAACTGATCTGTTAACACGATTATGTCCGAGATGATTGAACATTTTGCCGAGGTTCCCGCGGAAATGGCCTTAAAAAGGTTAGATCACGTCGCGGCTGACTTGTTCCCGCAATATTCGAGATCAAGGCTTCAGCAATGGATCGAGAATGGCGAATTAACTGTTGATGGCGAAGTTCGGAAGTCGAAACACAAGGTTTCAGCAGGGGCCAGTTTAAAGATACAAGCAACACCCGAGGTGTCGAATGCTGAGCCTGAAGATATAGCACTCACTGTCCTATTCGAGGATGAGGCAGTCTTGGTCTTGAATAAACCGGCAGGTTTTGTTGTACATCCGGGTGCAGGTAATCCCGGGGGGACCTTACAGAACGCGCTTTTGCATTATTGTCCATCGCTCATGTCCATACCAAGAGCCGGGATTGTGCACAGACTCGACAAAGACACAAGTGGCTTGCTGGTCGTTGCGAAATCACTCGAGAGCCAAAACCACCTTGTGAAGCAATTGCAGAGCAGAGCAGTCAAACGCATCTATGAAGCCATCTGCTACGGAATAACGCCGAGTTCCGGCAAAGTCGTGGCGAATATCGGCCGACATCCCCACATGAGGACAAAGATGTCGGTTCAGGTCCATGGCAAAGAAGCTGCTACACATTATCGATTGCTGACTGGTTATCGGCACCACTCTCATGTTGAATTGTCACTTGAGACGGGAAGAACTCATCAGATCAGAGTACACATGCAACATCTCGGTTTCCCGCTCGTTGGTGATCCTACCTATGGGGGAACATTCAGAAAACCTGCGGACAGTCCGGATGAAAGACTTGTGGATTCGTTAAGGTACTTCCCGAGGCAGGCCTTGCACGCACGAAGGTTGTCATTTGAACATCCTCAGACCGGTAAAGAGGTACGGTTCGAGGTAGACTTGCCTCGCGACATGACTGATCTGTTGGCACTGCTGGCTCAATCTCAGTGACGCATCGTAGAGACTTTTTCTGATGCGAGAACTCACTTTGATTGAACCGATTTTGCCTCCGCCAGGAAAAGTAAAAGTTGTCGTAACAACCAGGTCAGGTGGTGTCAGCAATCCACCATATTCTGAACTCAATCTCGCGACACACGTTGGTGATGACGAGCAGCGAGCTTTTGAGAATAGAACCATCCTGGCAAGTCATTGTAGTCTTGCAACTGAACCAGTCTGGTTGAATCAGATTCATGGGGACACGATTCACGTGGTGAAGGAAGAGCGGTCCAAAAACAAAACCATCACTGCTGATGCAAGTTACTCAGATCAGGCTGGAATCGTGTTGGCAGTCCTTGTGGCCGATTGTCTGCCAATATTGATGTGTAGTTCAGACGGACGGGAAATCGCGGCACTGCATGCAGGCTGGCGGGGTTTGGCCAAGGGAATTGTTCGATGTGCGGTTGACAGGTTTCAGTCAGAGGACTTAATTGCCTGGCTAGGTCCTGCGATTGGTCCTTGTCATTACGAGGTGGACCGTATGGTCCGTGATCATTTCAAAACTACCGATGCCTTTCTGACGGGAAAGGATGAAACTCACTGGCAGTTTGATATGTTTGCTGAAGCGGAACGGCAGTTGAACGATGCCGGTGTATCGCAAGTCGAAAGATCTATGCATTGCACATTTTGTGACGAAAACTTGTATTCTTTTCGGCGAGAAGGAACTACGGGAAGGTTTGCCGCGCTGGTTTGGCGAGAAGATTAGCCTGTACAATTTTCGCGAATAACCTGTCTTGCTTCGTTAATTTTTGCGGCTTTCTCTTCATCGGAGATAATACGATTTTCACCCTTGTCATCACTCACACGGATTCGTCCGAAGGCTTCGAGTCTTACCAGATTCTTCTTGCCAATATTACAATTGGATTTCTTTTGTGAAGCAATCTTCGCTGCCAGTGCTTCCCTCTCTTGTGCGATGACGGCGTCGGGATCAACCTCATTAGAACCCGTTGTTTTTGAAGCCGAGTCCGGGCTGTCCGAAGGTGTTGATCGCCTTTCTTCGGCAAAACTTTCGCCAAATCGATGAGTTCTTGAAACAAGGTTGGCGTCATAATTCTGGGGATTACGCTGTGCGTAGTTAGTGACACCGTTTTCGTCTACCCATACATAGTAATCCTCTGCGGCCGATGCTGACCACGAGAATAGGCTTAGAAACACGAGGAAAGGTATGAGGTTTCTCACGTAAGCCAATATTCCGTATAAGTTTTTATAAGTTTATGTAAGTTTACTGCAAGAATGGAATATTATCGACATCCGTGGGCGAAAGCGGGCTAACTTGTCGGTATATCCGGCTAAATGGTGATTCCTACAGAGATTGACAGCATTGCTGTGGATGAAAGAGAATGCCCGCCCTTAAGTGCCCGCTATTTGGATAAAGTGTTGTACCAAACAGGGTGATTGACAAGACGAGAAGAGGATTCAAGATTGGAAATGTTATCTGGTGGCGACATACTGATACGCGCTCTCCAGGAGGAAGGTGTCGAATACATATTCGGGTATCCCGGAGGTGCTGTATTGCACACCTATGATGCCCTTTTTAAGCAAAACAGGATTCGGCATATTCTTGTGCGACATGAGCAGGCAGCGACTCATATGGCCGACGGCTATGCCAGAAGCACCGGCAAACCAGGTGTGGTATTCGTTACCTCCGGCCCTGGTGCGACTAACGCCATTACAGGAATTGCCACGGCTTATATGGACTCTATACCTCTGATTGTCGTATCCGGACAAGTTCAGAGTCATTTGATTGGTACAGACTCGTTTCAGGAAACCGATATGGTCGGTGTGTCTCGACCTGTTGTAAAACACAGTTTTTTGGTGAAAAGGGCTGAAGATCTTCCCGATGTGATTAAGAAGGCGTTTTACATCTCGAAAACGGGTAGACCCGGACCAGTAGTGGTAGACATTCCGAAGGATATCACCACTCCGACTGACCTGGTTAAGTACAAATATCCAAAGAATCTCAGCATTCGATCCTACAATCCGGCTCAGAGAGGTCATACCGGGCAGATAAAGAAAGCTGTTTCGATGCTGATGGAAGCAGAGCGTCCCATGGTTTATACGGGCGGTGGTGTGGTCCAGGGAGAAGGTTCAGAGCTCCTGACCCGGTTGGTTAAGCTTTTGGGTTTTCCCATCACGAACACCTTGATGGGACTGGGTGCGTATCCTGGGAGTGATCAGCAGTTTCTGGGTATGTTAGGCATGCATGGGACCTATGAGGCAAATATGGCGATGCATCATTGCGATTTGATACTGGCTATTGGAGCCCGGTTTGATGATCGCATAACTAATACTGTCTCAAAATTTTGTCCTTATGCAAAAATAATCCACGTTGATATCGATCCTGCATCAATCTCGAAAAATGTAGAAGTTGATATACCAATAGTCGGTCCTGTTGAAAGTGTCCTGACGGAAATGGTAGCTCTTGTGGAACCAGGGTTGTCGAAACGCACCAAGCTTAAAAAGGAACACCTCGCCGAGTGGTGGGACCAGATTGAGGGTTGGCGGAAGCAGAATTGTCTGAAGATCATCAAGACTGAAGGCAGTTCAGTAATCAAACCTCAGGAGGTGGTACAGGCAATCTACAAGGCAACTGAAGGAAAGTCCTATATTACGTCAGATGTAGGGCAGCATCAGATGTTCGCGGCTCTCTACTATGCTTTTGATGAACCAAGAAAGTGGATCAGTTCTGGTGGGTTGGGTACCATGGGATTTGGATTGCCAGCGGCAATGGGGGTTCAGATTGCGTTTCCTGATGAGGTCGTGACCTGTATCACCGGAGAAGGCAGTATTCAAATGAATATCCAGGAACTCTCAACCTGCTCTCAGTATGGTCTGCCAATCAAGATTATTAATCTGAATAACGGTGCACTCGGTATGGTGAAGCAATGGCAGGATATGCAATACGAAGGTCGCCATTCAAACAGCTATATGGAATCACTACCGGATTTCCGAAAGCTTGTTGAGTCTTACGGTCATGCCGGATTCAACGTTTCGACTATCGAAGAGCTTGATCAGGTACTGGGAGAAACCTATTCCAGTGCTCTGAAAGACCGCCTCGTGTTCGTTGACGTAAAGGTGGATCCTGAGGAACATGTGTACCCAATGCTGATAGCACCGAATGGGTCGATGCGTGATATGTGGTTGAGAAAGGGGGTACGAACCTGATGAAAAGGATTATCTCTGTTCTGATTGAGAATGAAGCGGGAGCATTGTCTCGTGTGGTTGGTTTGTTCGCCCAGCGAAATTACAACATTGAAACACTCACCGTTGCGCCAACCGAAGATGAAACACTATCGAGACTCACTTTGACAACATTTGCAAGCGACAAACAAGTTGAGCAAATTACCAAACAGCTCAATAAATTGATAGAAGTAGTAAAACTGGTTGATCTAACTGATGGTGATCATATTGAGCGAGAATTGATGTTGATAAAGCTCAAGGCCCCTGGGGCACAGCGAGCAGAAATCAAGCGTATTGCGGACATTTTTCGAGGGCAGATCATTGATGTCACCAGTAATGCCTATACAATTCAATTGACAGGCAATGCTGAGAAGCTGGATGCTTTTCTTGTCGCGATGAATGAATCTACAGTGTTGGAAGTTGTCCGATCAGGTATTTTAGGTCTATCGCGTGGGGAAAAAATCCTGGCGTTGTAAACGGAGCAACGTATGGCAGAAGAAAAGACAGAACCAGCCGGGAAGGACTCGGATAGTGAACCATCGAGTGTTGAGTCCAATATTTCCTCGCTGTTCGAGGTCAGGGAAGATCGCGCCGGGCTGCGGCGAGGAATATATCTCCTACCCAATCTGATTACCACAGGTGCATTGTTTTCTGGATTCTATGCCATCATCGCAGCGATGAGTGGTGCTCTTGAGAGTGCTGCCATTGCAATAGTTGTTGCTGGTTTCCTGGATGCATTGGATGGTCGAATAGCCAGGATGACAAATACTCAGAGCGAATTTGGTGTCCAGTACGATAGTTTGTCAGATATGGTTGCCTTTGGGGTGTCACCCGCTGTTCTTGTATTTAGCTGGACCCTGTCGGATCTTGGCAAAATCGGCTGGATGATCGCCTTTTTATACATGGCCTGTGCGGCCCTGAGGTTAGCCCGTTTCAATACCAGGCCAGATAGCAGTATGTTCTTTGGATTGGCGAGTCCGATGGCTGCCGGGGTTATTGCCACGATGATCTGGGTGTGGATAGAGTATGTTGCCATTCCGACTGATGTTCAGATAGCAATACCGGTGGCGGTATTCATCGTCATACTGGCTTTGCTGATGGTGAGTAATGTTCGATACTACAGTCCCAAGCAGCTTCAAAATGGCAAAGAGGGTATCCCATTTGTCCATATGCTGGGCATCATTACTTTGTTTGCTTTCGCTGCCGCAAATCCACCGGTGGTTCTGCTTATAATCGGCGTTTGTTACGCAGCTTCCGGGCCTATCCTTGGGCTGCTTCGTAGAAGAAATCGAGCTGAGGCTGAGTGAACAGGTGTTGTAACTTTCACGTAATATAGCCTGTCTTAAGGCTAAAACTAGTGGAGTGGTGGGTGGCATGAAAAATCGATCCTGGGAATTGTCAGAATCCGAAGTTACCGACAAGAAGTTCTATCTCGATAGGCGAAGGTTCATTGAAGGGGCAACTCTTGGTGCGCTGGCGTTGTCTCCGTCCTGGGTGCTCGCAAACAAATCGGTGGAAGGGATATCGCAGCATACCGGAACGCGCAGGTACGAACCAAATTCGCCTGCCTGGCTGAACAACAAGATCCAGGCAGCAACTCAAGGTGAATACCGAACGAAAGAAAAGCTGACGCCACATCAATACGTTACCCAGTACAACAATTTCTATGAATTTGGAACGGACAAGGGTGATCCCTTTGTATATTCCCAGGATCTCAGAACCGATCCCTGGAGTCTGGAAATATCAGGAGAAGCAGAAGTTACCGGGAAGTTCACACTGGAAGATATTCTGAAACCACATGATCTTGAGGAGAGGATTTATCGACTGCGGTGCGTTGAGGCCTGGTCAATGGTTGTACCCTGGATAGGAATCTCACTGGGTGACCTGCTTAGAAGATTCAAGCCCACTTCACGAGCCAAGTATGTGAGATTCAAAACCCTGTTGGATCCAGCACAGATGCCAGCTCAGGGGAGCAACTTTAAGGCCATTGACTACCCCTATGTAGAGGGTTTGAGAATTGATGAAGCAATGAACGAGCTGGCGTTTCTAAGCGTTGGCCTCTATGGGGAAGTGATACCACCACAAAATGGCGCACCATTGCGTTTGATTGTGCCCTGGAAATATGGATTTAAGAGCATCAAATCGATAGTCAGTATTGAATTTATGGAGAAGCGCCCAAAAACGACCTGGGAAATTTCAAATGCACGTGAGTATGGTTTTTATGCCAATGTGAATCCGGCAGTTGATCATCCCCGCTGGAGTCAGGCTACCGAGCGCCGATTACCAAGTTCGTTGTTCAAACCTAATAGAATCGACACTGTGATGTTTAATGGTTACGCAGCACAGGTTGCCCACTTATATACGGATCTTGATCTACGCAAGCATTACTAGATGATTCGATTTGCCAAGCCCCTTTGTTTTCTTGTTTGCAGCCTGCCGTTTCTATATTGTCTGTGGCAGATTTTCAGATACTCGCAAGGGTTGCCAAATAATCTGGGTGCTGATCCGGGAGAAAAGATCGTCCACTTCATCGGCGAGACGGCGATGATCCTTTTAATGGTGACACTGTCGGTCACGCCGATTCGAAAGATGTCAGGGTGGAACTTTGTGTTTCTGCGTCGAATGATCGGCCTGTTTGTTTTCTTCTATGCCTGTTTACATATTACTTCGTATCTGGTCTTTCTGCTGGAGCTGCACTTCGCAGGCTTTGTCGATGATATCGTGAAGCGCCCCTATATCACGGTTGGAATTCTGGCATTTGTCGGACTGATTCCATTAGCTGTCACTTCAAATGACCGGATGCAGAGAAGACTGGGTCGGAACTGGAAGAGAATTCACCAATTAATTTATCCAATCGCCATCTGTGTCGTTGTTCACCGCTTGTGGCAAACGCGGAGTGATTATGCTGAGCCGCTTTTGTACCTGGCAATTTTATTGCTGCTGCTTGGATACAGAATCTTTGATAGTCAGCGAGCGCGATTCAAGAACATAATCCAACGACATCTCAGAACCATTCTGTAAAGGATCGGATTCCCGCTGGTTATTCTGCTTTGTTCTCAGTTTGATGGAATTCAGGTCGATCTTTGACTTGTTTGCGATATTTGGCTTGTTTGCGGTAATTGTCCTGTTCTTTATGCCATTTTGCTTAAGAATGTGGTCGGGTTCGTGACTGAAAGTGAGTAAAAAATCCAATGGATCAGGCTTGAAATGATAAGCACTGAGAAAAAGGCACATTTCTTCAGTTTTTTATTGCACAAAGCTTGTAAAGGGACGGTTTGGTCGTATAATACGCCACCTCGATCAACGCGAAGATTTATTTGATCGGGTTAGTTGCCAGCCAGCAACTAGAGGGATTCTAAGGCAGAATCCACGGACAAAATATACCAGAAGTTAGGAACCCACTGAGGTAAAGATCGGTGCGGGGACTTTCGTTTTGGCGTTTAACCTAAAGGTATGTCCGAAAATTGCTCTTTAAAATTTTGGAAACACGCAATAGGTGTGGGTACTTGTTAGTTGGATACCTAAATTTTCCAACTGGTTCATGGCTTGTCTAGGCAAACATGAACAACAAGATACCGACAATTTATTTAGTGATACTTACTTATAAATCGTGTGACAGGATCGACCATCAGTACTGGTTACTGGTGTTGTGAAAGTCACAAAATGGTAATTGTTAACGTTGGAGCCTTCATCAGATTTTTCTAACTAGTCAAATGGCTTGCCATATGACTGATCAGATTAAGAATGATGATTGATCAGATTTGCGAACTTAATTCGCTACCGGTGTCCTGAGGGAGTTTCAAAAGAACATAACGAGGGAGACTGGATTAATACTCTTAAATTGAAGAGTTTGATCATGGCTCAGATTGAACGTTGGCGGCAGGCCTGATACATGCAAGTCGAACGGTAACAGCGGAGCTTGCTCCGGCTGACGAGTGGCGGACGGGTGAGTAACGCGTAGGAATCTGCCCAGTAGTGGGGGATAGCCCGGGGAAACCCGGATTAATACCGCATACGCCCTACGGGGGAAAGGCCGGGATCTTCGGACCGGTCACTATTGGAGGAGCCTGCGTTGGATTAGCTAGTTGGTAGGGTAAAGGCCTACCAAGGCTACGATCCATAGCTGGTCTGAGAGGACGATCAGCCACACTGGAACTGAGACACGGTCCAGACTCCTACGGGAGGCAGCAGTACGGAATATTGTCCAATGGGCGCAAGCCTGAGACAGCCATGCCGCGTGTGTGAAGAAGGCCCTAGGGTTGTAAAGCACTTTCAGCAGGGAGGAAAACGGCCGGATTAATACCCCGGTTTTTTGACGTTACCTGCAGAAGAAGATCCGGCTAACTCCGTGCCAGCAGCCGCGGTAATACGGAGGGATCGAACGTTAATCGGAATTACTGGGCGTAAAGCGCACGCAGGTGGTTTGTTAAGTGGGATGTGAAAGCCCCGGGCTTAACCTGGGAACTGCATTCCGAACTGACGAACTAGAGTACGATAGAGGGGGGTAGAATTCAGAGTGTAGCGGTGAAATGCGTAGATATTCTGAGGAATACCGGTGGCGAAGGCGGCCCCCTGGATTGATACTGACACTCATGTGCGAAAGCGTGGGGAGCAAACAGGATTAGATACCCTGGTAGTCCACGCCGTAAACGATGTCTACTAGCCGTTGGGAGGCTTGACCTTTTAGTGGCGAAGCTAACGCGATAAGTAGACCGCCTGGGGAGTACGGTCGCAAGATTAAAACTCAAATGAATTGACGGGGGCCCGCACAAGCGGTGGAGCATGTGGTTTAATTCGATGCAACGCGAAGAACCTTACCAGGCCTTGACATCCTGAGAACTTTCTAGAGATAGATCGGTGCCTTCGGGAACTCAGTGACAGGTGTTGCATGGCTGTCGTCAGCTCGTGTCGTGAGATGTTGGGTTAAGTCCCGTAACGAGCGCAACCCTTATCCTTACTTGCCAGCACTTCGGGTGGGAACTTTAAGGAGACTGCCGGTGACAAACCGGAGGAAGGAGAGGATGATGTCAAGTCATCATGGCCCTTACGGCCTGGGCTACACACGTGCTACAATGGGGAGTACAGAGGGGCGCAATACCGCGAGGTGGAGCAAATCCCAGAAAACTTCTCGTAGTCCGGATCGGAGTCTGCAACTCGACTCCGTGAAGTCGGAATCGCTAGTAATCGCGAATCAGCATGTCGCGGTGAATACGTTCCCGGGCCTTGTACACACCGCCCGTCACATCATGGGAGTGGGCTGCAAAAGAAGTGGCTAGTCTAACCTTCGGGGGGACGGTCACCACTTTGTGGTTCATGACTGGGATGAAGTCGTAACAAGGTAGCCGTAGGGGAACCTGCGGCTGGATCACCTCCTTAACTTAAGTGTTCAGCGACGAGTACTCACAACCTATTGTTTGTTTCCGAATGCAGCGATGAGCTGTGATTTTGTTTTGCATGTAGACATCTCTTGTTGAGCAAACACCGGCATCAGCTGCCAAGAAATCAGAAGCCAGAAGACTTAAGTGCAAGCTGTGCAGTAGGCATGTTTGAGATTCTTTGGTTATCAGAGACGCAGTACTCAAGAAAAGTCTTCTGACTTCTGGTGTTTTGTTTCGATGAAAACATCAATCCCGTGAAAACGGGAATCTACTTCTCAAAGTTTGAGAAGTGGAACATCCCTGGAAGCCCCAGGGATTAGTGCCCTGCTTAGTCAGGGCCAGATCTTTAAAAAAGTAGAAAGTGATAAAGTAGTCTGTAAAGACATCCGCAAATGAGATTTGCTCTTAAATCAACCTTGATGACCTCAAACGCCATTAAGGGTGATCTTTCCAAAGAGCAGGTTCACATTTGTAAATGATATACATACGATATTTCAAGCGTATTATCCGGTGATTATCAATACCTCGATCTGATTGGAAGTGCACACAAAAGGGCTTTCGATCGTTGTAGATTGGGACCCTCAGTGCTCTTATGAAGGGCCCTGGGGGCTTCGCAAATTCTGACGAGTTTGCTCAGGTATATGATCAAGTTAATAAGCGCATATGGTGGATGCCTAGGCAGTTGGAGGCGATGAAGGACGTTGTAGTCTGCGAAAAGCTCGGGAGAGCTGACAAACGAGCGTTATATCCCGAGATGTCCGAATGGGGAAACCCGGCCGCTCTCTTCACGGAGACCGGTCATTCTCACCTGAATTCATAGGGTGAGAAAGCGAACCCGGAGAACTGAATCATCTAAGTACCCGGAGGAAAAGAAATCAAACGAGATTCCCCTAGTAGCGGCGAGCGAAAGGGGATTAGCCAGCAATCTTTATCTTATTTGTTAGAGGAATGGTCTGGAAAGGCCGGCGATAGAAGGTGATAGCCCTGTACTCGAAAACATTTAGGAAGAACTAAGTTTGCAACAAGTAGGTCGGAGCACGTGAAACTCTGACTGAAGATGGGGGGACCATCCTCCAAGGCTAAATACTCCCAACTGACCGATAGTGAACTAGTACCGTGAGGGAAAGGCGAAAAGAACCCCGGAGAGGGGAGTGAAATAGAACCTGAAACCGTGTGCGTACAAGCAGTAGGAGCCAGCGCACCGTCGTTCGCGACGGGTGAGCGGGGTGACTGCGTACCTTTTGTATAATGGGTCAGCGACTTACTTTCTGTAGCAAGCTTAACCGTTTAGGGGAGGCGTAGGGAAACCGAGTCTTAATAGGGCGCCTTAGTTGCAGGGAGTAGACCCGAAACCAGGCGATCTATCCATGGCCAGGGTGAAGGTTGGGTAACACGAACTGGAGGCCCGAACCCACTTATGTTGAAAAATGAGGGGATGAGCTGTGGATAGGAGTGAAAGGCTAATCAAGCCTGGAGATAGCTGGTTCTCCGCGAAATCTATTTAGGTAGAGCGTCATGTATCACTTCAGGGGGTAGAGCACTGTCTCGGCTAGGGGGTCATCCCGACTTACCAATCCGATGCAAACTCCGAATACCTGAAAGTGCAATCATGGCAGACAGACGGCGGGTGCTAACGTCCGTCGTCAAAAGGGAAACAACCCAGACCGCCAGCTAAGGTCCCGAAATAACAGTTAAGTGGGAAACGATGTGGGAAGGCATAGACAGCTAGGAGGTTGGCTTAGAAGCAGCCACCCTTTAAAGAAAGCGTAACAGCTCACTAGTCGAGTCAGCCCGTGCGGAAGATTTAACGGGGCTCAAACTGTTTACCGAAGCTGCGGGTGTGCGCGCGTTCGCGCGTGTACGCGGTAGCGGAGCGTTCTGTAAGCCTGCGAAGGTGTGCTGTAAGGCACGCTGGAGGTATCAGAAGTGCGAATGCTGACATGAGTAACGATAAGGGGGGTGAAAAACCCCCCCGCCGGAAGACCAAGGTTTCCTGCGCAACGCTAATCGGCGCAGGGTAAGTCGGCCCCTAAGGCGAGGGCGAAAGCCGTAGTCGATGGGAAACAGGTTAATATTCCTGTACTTGTAATTATTGCGATGGAGGGACGGAGTAGGCTAGGCTAGCGCAGCGATGGTTGTCTGCGTTTAAGCGTGTAGGCCGGGGATTTAGGTAAATCCGGATCCCTCTCTTTAATTAGAGAAGGCTGAGACGTTATGACGAACTGGGTCAACGTACCCGGGAAGTAGTTGATGCCATGCTTTCAAGAAAAGCTTCTAAGCTCTAGATAATTACGAACCGTACCCCAAACCGACACAGGTGGTCAGGTAGAGAATACCAAGGCGCTTGAGAGAACTCGGGTGAAGGAACTAGGCAAAATAGCACCGTAACTTCGGGAGAAGGTGCGCCGCAGACAGTGATCGGATTTACTCCGTAAGCTGTCTACGGTCGAAGATACCAGGTGGCTGCGACTGTTTACTAAAAACACAGCACTCTGCAAACACGTAAGTGGACGTATAGGGTGTGACGCCTGCCCGGTGCTTGAAGGTTAATTGATTGGGTTAGCCCTCTTTTCGAAGAGAGCGAAGCTCATGATCGAAGCCCAAGTAAACGGCGGCCGTAACTATAACGGTCCTAAGGTAGCGAAATTCCTTGTCGGGTAAGTTCCGACCTGCACGAATGGCGTAACGATGGCCACACTGTCTCCACCCGAGACTCAGTGAAATTGAATTTGCGGTTAAGATGCCGTATACCCGCGGCTAGACGGAAAGACCCCGTGAACCTTTACTACAGCTTTACACTGGACTTTGATCTTATCTGTGTAGGATAGGTGGGAGACTTTGAAACGTGGACGCCAGTTTGCGTGGAGTCAACCTTGAAATACCACCCTGATGATATTGAGGTTCTAACTTAGGCCCGTTATCCGGGTTGAGGACAGTGTATGGTGGGTAGTTTGACTGGGGCGGTCTCCTCCCAAAGAGTAACGGAGGAGCGCGAAGGTACCCTCAGCATGGTCGGAAATCATGCAATGAGTGCAATAGCATAAGGGTGCTTGACTGCGAGACAGACACGTCGAGCAGGTACGAAAGTAGGTTATAGTGATCCGGTGGTTCTGCATGGAAGGGCCATCGCTCAACGGATAAAAGGTACTCCGGGGATAACAGGCTGATACCGCCCAAGAGTTCACATCGACGGCGGTGTTTGGCACCTCGATGTCGGCTCATCACATCCTGGGGCTGAAGCTGGTCCCAAGGGTATGGCTGTTCGCCATTTAAAGTGGTACGCGAGCTGGGTTTAGAACGTCGTGAGACAGTTCGGTCCCTATCTGCCGTGGGCGTTTGAGATTTGAGAAGAGCTGCTCCTAGTACGAGAGGACCGGAGTGGACGAACCTCTGGTGTTCCGGTTGTGATGCCAATTGCATTGCCGGGTAGCTACGTTCGGACAGGATAACCGCTGAAAGCATCTAAGCGGGAAGCCCCCTTCAAGATTAGATCTCACGGGAACTTGATTCCCCTTAAGAGCCCTCGAAGACTACGAGGTTGATAGGCGAGATGTGTAAGCGCTGTAAGGCGTTGAGCTAACTCGTACTAATTGCTCGTGAGGCTTGATCATATAACTTGAGCATATTCGCAACGCGGATATGCGAAACTCCCGCTGAAGCGGGGGTCTCCATCTAGACATACGAAACTCAGCGAAAGCAGAGTCTCAATCCAAGATGAAAGACTCCCGAAGTTGCTGGAATGTTTCGCAGGTTATATAGGATATGACCTTGAAATAGTCAGTAGATACAGAGATATCAATACGATATCAGTCAGTATCAGTATCAAGATGTCGATACAAAACCTTTATTGCTTTCTATCTTTTTTGTAAAAGAATTTGAAGCGTGATTCTTGCAGTAGACCCCAATCGACTCGGGGCGCTGATGAATAGGTCCCCATCAAGTTGGGGACTGCTTGAATCACATATGCTTCAAACCGGTTTGCCTGACGAGCATAGAGAGTTGGTACCACCTGATTCCATTCCGAACTCAGTAGTGAAATGACTCATCGCCGATGGTAGTGTGGGAGTTCCCATGTGAGAGTAGGTCATTGTCAGGCATTTATATTAGGGCCCAGTTTCGAATGAAACTGGGCCTTTTTTATGATTATCATGAAGGGCTGGCATTCGAAGCAGAGTTAGGTGTTACCGTGGGGCCGCCTAGGTGGGACCGCCCAGGTGGGGCCGCCGAAGTGTGAGAGCAAGTCATTGTCAGGCTTTAAGCATTTCTCCTGCGTCGCTGTTGTGATCAGCATTCATGGATCTTGTCGTTTATTTAGATAAAGTAGATACGGTACGCCGTCGGGGTAGCAGGACCACCCTGCCGTAAGGAATCGATTTCTTTCTTGAATCAAGCTGTTGCCTGTATCATGGAGGTTCGTGGTGGCCTTGAACTGGCATTCAATAATCTGGCGCGAAGTGTCTGGTAAGTGAGTATAGGTAGAGTATTGGGGTAAGCAGGGATGTGGACTGCGGAATGAGTCGAATGTTTCAGGCAGCGTCGTCTGAAGATATGCTGGAATACGAAATCTTCCGATCAATGCCGGAGGCTGGACAATGGATTCAAACGTGAATATGAAATTTGAGTAATTGACTCAGGGGTGTGATCCACTTTTGAATAGCTTACAAACCAAGGGAGATTTTGATGGAAAGTTCGTGGAAATTGCATCATCTGGGAGTACCCGTAAGGGATTTAGACAAGTCCCTGGAAGACTACAAGTCATTGGGAGTTGCCACATTTCAGCCAGAGTTTCAAATAGACAGTTCAAAAAATGCGGAGTATCTCGTCTATGGCCAGACACCTGAACCGGTTGTAAAAACGAGAGGTGCGATGGGAAAGGTTGGTCCTGTAGGGATAGAATTACTGCAACCTGTTCAGGGAGAGACGGTTCACAAAGAACTACTCGAGAGTACCGGAGAGGGTGTAGGGCATATTGCGTATACGGTTGATGATCTCGAAGCAGAGACAGCCGAAATGGTCGAGAAAGGATTCCCAATCATCCTCAGTATCAAACCTCTGGGTGCCGCGAAAAGAAGCGCAGTCTATTTTGATACACGGAGCAAGTTCAGTAATCTGATCATTGAGCTGATGCAGGCAAGGTAATCAAACGGAATTAATTACCTCGATCTTGTATGAGCGATTGTGACAAGACCAGTAGGATTCGGCTAAGCGGTTAAACTTCTTGCAGGTACCAGCGTGTGCCACAGATATCGACTCGATCATCGTTCACGTAACAACCGCGTTCTTTGGCAGCACTGAGAATATGATCTCGATTCGCAACGGCGATATCGAGACCGCCCAGGCCAGGACCCCTGCCATCCTCCTCTTCTACGAAGCGAATCGTTGCATTGTTTAGCTCCATTGCAAGTTCAGCACCACGACGTTCGACTGGCAAACCGGCGACTCTACCCCAAAGTTCCGCAAGGCTGACCGGATCATTGCTTTGTAATTCGACACCCCGGTAGTCCACTGTGATGTCCTGCTTCACCTTGTCCTCCCATCCGGTTCCACCTACCGGATTCCAATGTCCATTGAAGTCGTTGTATGCATCTGACTCTATTTCAAGGAATGCTGCCTTCATATCACCTGGGTGTAGTTGACATAGATTCCAATCTTTCCGCTCCGATTCGAAGGCGACTCGAACATTGTTATCGAGAGCATTCTGCCTGACAGCCTGCTGCGTTTCTTTACTGTCCGCCTGCGTAATAACCATGTATCCGCCATCGCCATTTCTTCGATCCAGATAGCGGCCACCAGCCGTTCCTTCCTGGACGGGTGCTACCACCTCCAGGAAATTGCACCCAATCGGCATCAAGGTATTTTCGAGTCCGAAATTTGCAACGCCTGGATCAACGAAACATCTGTTGATGCCCAGAATACTCGTAAGGTCTTGCAGAACGGGTTCAAGTTCCCGCGCAACGAGGCAAATTTGTCGAAGTTGTATTGTCATTTGTAACCTCCATATCAGTTGAATAGGAGTCTCAGACCAGTCGTGCCTGACGATGGTTTAGTAGTTCAACGCTAGCTCATCTGTAAAAGTTCCACCCAGTTCCCATCAGGATCTTCAATGATCGAAATCGTGACCCCAGGTCGGATCTCGGTGGGAGGGACGGCTATCTTGTAGCCTGCCTCAGAACATTCATCCGTCGCATCTTGAAGATTATTTACGGATATCGTGAAGTAACGATATCCGGTCGCACCTCGAATACCGCCAGGAGCAGCAGATGCGTCGGGTTTCTTTGCATGTACAACGATTTTGACCGTGGTTGTGCCGCACTTCAGTCGTGTCATATGGCTGCCACCTGGCATGTCCATTTCACCTTCCAGCTCCAGCCCGAGCGTATCTTTATAGAACTTTAGAAGTGGTTCGGCATTGGTGGTGACGATTCCAAGGTCCACTGATTCTTTACTGATTTCTAGTGACATATATTTTCTGCCCGAATAAATTTGGTTGTTCTGTTTCCTAAATTACGTGAAAGTGCGCATGAGTAATTGCCGTTCGGCACACTCTCTATCAAATACATTGTAGAGGGTCAGAGTAAAGACTTTTAAAGATTATTCATCAAGAAATCCTTTCAATAGCTGTCAGTGTGATTTATTCAATCAGATTTGCTTGAAATTGCTCATCAAGCTGTGAATAAAATCATCACTCCGATTTAACGGACGACAGCAGCTATACCCTCAATCTGATAGAAGACTGTTGGACCCGTCACAGTCGCTTCATCGAAATTCTCGCCTTTCTCGTCAGCCAGATGGTGTAGTCGACGAATTGTCTGAGCTTTTGTCATATTGTACTTGCGGAGAAATCCTTCTGCGATGATCTGCTGTCCTTTTGCTTCAACAGGAAAAATCACAACGTCATCCTGTACCTTAAAGCGGATAACGTCCCTAGATTGTGATTCCAGGACGTCCACCCAGCATCCCTTCATTGGACACACGTCATCAACAAGACCTTCAATTTTCACCAGTTTGTCAACGAATCTGTCCGGCTCGTTAAGAAGACTGCCAATCCGGATAGTCTCTGCACTTGAAACCAAGTCACCATATCGAGTATCTCCCGAAGCGGACAACGAGAGAAGAGCGCTAAGCGAAACCAGGGTTGTCAAGGAACAGATCTTGCTTACATTGTGGGACATTCTATTTTCCTGAAGCACTTGTACCAGTGGGCATTCTAGCCATATTGAGCAGCGGGTGCATCAGACATCTGTTCTTTGGATAAAACCCGTGTTCTTGCAGCTGATACATTCTTACACTAACGGAAATTCCAATGTGGTGACTGTATCAGTGACGATTGAGATCAGTCATATCATGTGTTCAGTCCGTGAGACTGCATTTACTCACGCGTGCAGCATTGCGTGTTTCAGCGGTTTTTCATCAATTACTCTGAGACCCCGGTGACTTATTTAGAAATCGTGACAACTTCGACGTTGACAACACTGTATTGCAGCAAAATCAAAATTGTGAGTAAAAGCTTCAGATATCTAGTGCTCGAATCGGGTATCCCTGAATACCGGGTGGCTCAATAAACCACCTTTTTTGCTGTTTGGCAATCATGACCAAGAGTGGCATTCTTAGCATTCAGTCAACGTCAGAAACGAGAAATACGATTATTAGCCTTCGTTCCTTGCCGACCATGCTGTTTTTCTCGTTATTATCTGGTTGCAGTGCCCCGGAGTCTGGCAACTTTCCGCTGGAAGGTATTTCAGTTGAACAGAAAACAGCTTCGATGGAGAAGTGGTCACGGAGTTGTGCGCTCTGTCATGTGAATGGTGAAGGAGGGGCGCCAAGAGTAGGGGATAGGGAAAACTGGCAACCCAGACTCGAACAGGGAACTGAAATATTACTGGCACACACTTTCCAAGGGTTCAACAGGATGCCTCCGCTGGGTTACTGCATGGACTGCAGTGAAACTGACTTTGCTGTCTTAATTGATTTCATGTCCGGAAGTGGTCGATGAAGTTAAGCAGAAGACGGTTTCTTGCGAGCAGTCTTCTGACTGCGATGTACAATCCTCTTATAGCGAATGAAAAAAAGAGTACGCTCCCCTGGTGGAACTGGTCAGGAGCACTAAGCTCGCGTCCGGTAGCTCGATTTGCACCGTCCAGTGAAGATCAGCTGGTTGATAGCCTAAAGCAGATAGTGGGGCCGGTCCGACCCGTTGGTGCAGGACATTCCTTCTCGCCACTTGTACCAACAGACGGCACACTGGTGGTACTCGACAAGCTCAACGGATTAATTAGCCATGATCCAAAAACGCAGACGGCATTGTTTGCAGCAGGAACTCGTTTGGGAAATGCGGGACCGTTGCTTGAATCAGTTGGTCAGGCTATGTTCAATTTGCCCGACATTGATCGGCAGACCTTGGCAGGCGCAATCTCAACATCGACTCATGGCACCGGACGCGATCTTGGTTCCCTGTCGAGTTACGTGACCGAACTAAGGTTGGTTACTCCGAATGGCGAAGTGTTGGACCTTGGTCCTGATCAGCAGCCGGATCTGTTTAATGCTGCCCGGGTAAGTCTGGGATCTCTGGGCATTATTTCAAGGATTGGATTTCAGAACAGAGATTCATTTAATTTGCGTTCTTCAACCTGGGTCGAAGATACTGAATCGGTCATTGAAAGCTTTAATGACCGTTGTAATGAGTTTGAACATTATGAATTCATGCCTCTTGTACATGCGGATTATTCACTGGTTATCGCCCATAAGGAGACAAAAGAACCAGTCCAACCTCCACTACCGGAGGATGATGCGGGTGGTATTTTTGGTGTCTTGTCAAAGATCCCAGTGATATTCCGAAGACCATTAATCAATTACTTACTCGGTGATACACCGAGGAGTGAGACGGTTGAACCATCCCACCTTGCGCTGACCAATGTGAGGAATGATCGATTCAACGAAATGGAATACTCTTTACCTGTCGACGCCGGACCGCAATGTGTACGGGAAATCTTGAAAACGGTAACCGATAATAGAATTGATGTACTTATTCCGCTTGAGTACAGGATTATTGCGAAAGATAACACCTGGCTTGGTATGTTTTCTGATGAACCCAGGGTGTCCATCTCAATTCACAGAATGGCAGGTTACGATTACAAACCTTACTTTGACGTCATCGAACCCATCTTCTGGAAATATGACGGCAGGCCACATTGGGGCAAAGTGCACTCGCTCGGATTTGCCGAATTATCGGCACTTTATCCGCGTTTGAAGGACTTCGTTGCGATACAGAAAACTCTTGACCCAAATGGTCAGATGCTTAATCAGCACTTAAAGAAGGTACTTGGAATAATACCTTCCTGAATAACCGGGGCATGCCGGATCATAAGATTTTGAAAGTCAGCAGCGATTATGGCTAAAACCAGGTGCTGTTCACATCAGATCTATTTTCCCACAATGGGTGATCTTCGAGGCCAAATTAACCTGTTAGTGCGCGAACCACCTGATTGATAACATTATCCGCCTTCTGTCGCATCTGTTCGTCGTTAGCGTCCTGGACTGGATGCTCTACAAAAACGCAGCGTGCATCTTTAAGACCGAGAGCCGTTGCCTGAGTGTCTGCAGCCTCAGCAAATTCTTCTGAAGCTACGGTAACAGATGGAAGCCCCTGCGTTTCAAACCATACCGTATCATGCAAACTGCACGTGGTACAGGAACCTCAGTCGGCTAAGGCTTCAATCACAAAGTCGTTGTTTGACTTTATTTCGGTTCTTAATTTGTCCGGTGCTGGCTTTGTGAAAGTCGGCTTGGCATAGCGATTGATGGTTACATTGGGAAATCGTTCTGCAAGCATCGACTCGAATTTGTCCAGTAGGATGTTACCTCGTGGTTTCGATATATCGAGCATGGCTAAACGCCCGGTAATCTCCCCACTGCGAGGTGACAGTTGCCGTTCAACCGGCACCTGTTCGTTGGTTGGATCTAGGATAGTGGTCATCTATGCCTCCTCTATTTTTTTTGAAACCACGATAGAGCCGCCCGGGCCGGTTAACCAGCCATGGAAAGCACCAGAGAATTTTCCAGCGTCTGATCCGGCGATGACGATATGGATGTTATCTGGTGTGGCGAATTTGCTCATCTCACCATTTTGCATTTCTTCAGGTAATTTAGCGAATCTTTCGGCAGGGATTCCCACACCGGATTTCTCGTCCTGAACCAGAGCCCGGACGGGCTTTTTGGTCGACGTGTTAATCTGCTCTCGCAGTTGTTGTTTGCTGTAGTCGCCATCGCGCATTATGGTATCAATGTGCTCAGGACAGACTACTAATAAAGTGTCTGAACCCATATAGGCCTTGGGGTGATGTACGCTTTCAAGTGCCATTCCGATGCTGCTTGCAAGCTGCGGTGCATGCAATGAAGTCTGATCGACGATCAGAGTTGGGCCGCTGGTCATACAGAACAGGGTCACGACAGAATCTTCCGGCTTAAATCCTCGCTCTACATGCAGGGGATCCCAGGGACTGCGCTCCTCCCATTCGGCAAAACACATGGTGAACTTCATGGGGTTCCCGAGAGTAGGTCGTTCTGTTCCACCGGGTCTCGCACCGCCGATATTCCGGATCGCCAATCTCAGTGCCCGTCCGATTGTGGCGTTGGCTCGGTTGCCCTGTCCAAGAGCAGATAGTTTCATATTCATGCCAATGCGCTCTCTGATAGGGCCGTTGACGACCATGACGGGAGATGCACCCATGGTGGTTGCCATGACACCATGAATATTAAATTCATCTGTACAGGCTGCTTCAAGTGCAGCGAGTACCACCGGAAAGTACTCTGGCTTGCAACCTGCCAAAACCGAGTTTATGGCCACCTTCTCAACGGTCGCTTCTCCCATATTGGGTGCAACGGTCGCGACGATCTCCTGAGGATCACGGTTTGTGCCAGAGAGCATGCGGATGACACGCTCTGGAGTTGGAGGAATGAGGGGTAATCCATCAGAGAATCCCTGATCGAACATAAACTCGAATTCATCATCTGCTTCTGCGATTTCAATTCTTCTAGCCCTTAACGGGCTATTTTCGGCTTCTGCACGTAGTCGATCTGCGATCAAAGGATCAACAGACAAGGAACCACAACCGGGTCGCCAATCGGGTAATGCATCCCAATCCACATCGGCTTGTGCACCGAATTGATTCAGCAATGTGGCCCAGTCAGCTTTCACGAAGCCTTCCTGTCGTTCGATCTGGTGACCATGGCCATCTGTCCAGATCAAAGATGGTACTGTTTCGATATCGTATGCAAATGAAACTTTGAGTTTGCTGTCATCAAGTATTGGTGAGTCTAGCTCGAATTCCTCGATAAGTTTCCTGTTGCCTTCAAGCGTTTGTCCGATAAGCAGGACATTCGTGTCCGAACGGAAAAGAGCATCCAGCAGGGGCATTACGGTCTTGCAGGTGGGGCAATCCTCCTTTACAAAACAGATCAGGGTGGGTGCGTCACGAGGGAAATTGACATCCTTTCCATTGCTGTCTGCCAGACTAAACGCCGGGAGTAACGATTTGACCTCACTCATGTACAACCTTTACTTAACAGTCATCGATGGCTAAGGATACACCGTCTTCTGCCAGATGAAAGCAAGTTGATGGGAATCGTGTTTTCCTGGTCTCAGGCGGACGAAAGGCGATACCAATAGGTTGGTTTACCCATCCGTCTTCAGTTGATATCTTACACTTACAGAATCGGCAAATGGCAGTAAGCGAGGCACATGACACAATATATTGTCGCAATTGATCAAGGTACAACGAGTTCTCGCGCTATCGTGTTTAGTTCCGATGGCAGTATTGTCAAGACCGCGCAACAGGAATTCACTCAATTTTTTCCTGATGACGGCTGGGTCGAGCACGATCCGGAAGAGATATGGCAGAGTACGGTTGCAACGTTCAAGCAAGCGTTGGCTGCATCTGGTATTGCGGCAATGGATGTGGCGGCGATAGGTATCACCAACCAGAGAGAAACTACGCTGGTCTGGGACAGAAAAACCGGCGAGGTCATCTACAATGCGATTGTCTGGCAGGATCGCCGCACTTCTGATTATTGTGGGCAGTTGAAAGCAGAAGGATTTGAATCCACCATTATTGAGAAAACCGGTTTGTTGCTGGATCCTTATTTTTCAGGGACCAAGCTGAAGTGGATTCTGGACAATGTCCCGGGAGCAAGAGACAGAGCAAACCGGGATGAGTTAGCTTTTGGGACGGTCGACAGTTTTCTGCTCTGGCGACTGACAGATGGTGCCGCGCACAAAACGGACGCTACCAACGCAGCCAGGACCTCGCTTTTTAATATCCATCGTCAGGAATGGGATGATGAGATACTGGCCAAAATGGACATTCCTGCATCACTATTACCCGAGGTACTCGACTCAAGCGCGCCATTTGGTGCAACCACTAAAGAACTGTTTGGGGTGGAGATACCTATTACCGGCATGGCAGGAGATCAACATTGTGCTTTGTTTGGACAGGGCTGTTTTGAGTCCGGGATGCTAAAGAGCACCTACGGGACTGGATGCTTTGCCATATTGAACACTGGTGATGAACCGATTAAGTCGACCAGTCAGCTGCTCACCACCGTTGCATATCGTCTGGATGGAAAGGTCACCTACGCCCTGGAAGGAAGTATTTTCATCGCTGGTGCTGCGGTCCAGTGGTTACGGGACGGGCTAAAACTGGTTACACATGCATCTGAAACAGAGGCTATTGCGGTTGCGACGCAAGACTCGAATGGCGTGTATCTGGTCCCTGCCTTTACTGGTCTCGGCGCACCTCACTGGGATGCCGATGCGCGTGGTGCAATTATTGGCTTGACCCGAGATTCTGGTGTTAATGAAATCGTTACGGCAACTTTGCAGTCTGTTTGCTACCAGACACGAGATCTGCTTCAGGCTATGACTGATGACGGGATTGAAATCAGCGTGCTGAGAGTTGATGGTGGCATGGTGACGAATAACTGGGTTACTCAATACCTGGCTGATGTGTTGAAAATTCCAGTCGACAGACCACGAATTACAGAAACGACTGCCCTGGGAGCCTGCTATCTGGCAGGTCTGCAGATAGGCATCTTCAGTTCTTTAGATGACTTACAGAATAAATGGCAACTGGATACGCAGTTCACACCTGAACTGGACGCCACAATCGTTGATGAGCGTTATGATGATTGGCTTACTGCTGTGCAACGGGTAAGAACCTCTGTGTGATGATAGAATTAGAAAGTTGATTTAGTCAGACAGACCCATGCTCTCCATAGAAACGAATCCGAAGGGTTTGAGTTGTGGCGCAGTCAGTTTGGTGTCAAGTTCGTTGCTCCCAGGATCGCCAGAGATTATAAGAAAAAATAGTTCGCTTGATGGTTGAACAGAGCCGTTTTACCCCGAAAACAGCGATGGCCGTTGTTGTCGCCAATATGATCGGAACCGGAGTGTTTACCAGCCTTGGCTATCAGGTCATCGACATACGGTCGGTATTTGTTTTGCTCTTATTGTGGCTGGTTGGTGGGCTGGCGGCCTTGTGTGGTGCTTTGACCTATGCCGAGTTGTCAGCTTCGCTACCTCGGTCTGGTGGTGAATATCATTTTCTCGATCGTATCTACCATCCTGCCATGGGATTTGTTTCAGGGTGGGTGTCAATAACGATCGGCTTTGCTGCGCCAACAGCTCTAGCAGCTATGACTTTCGCTGCTTACTTGTCCGCTGCATTGGCTGGAGAGTATGAAATAAACAGAGAAATTGCTGCTATCGCTCTGGTTGTCTTGCTGACGGTGACTCATGGATTCAGTCGTCATGCAAGTGGAGGATTCCAACAGTGGTTCACACTGGCAAAGATACTGTTAATTTTACTCTTTTGTGCACTGATATCTGTCTTCGTACAAACACCTCAAGATATTAAATTGATACCGGTCGCTGATGATTTTGCGCTAGCGACAGGAAGTGCTTTTGCCGTATCTCTCATATATGTGAATTACGCCTATGCAGGTTGGAATGCAGCTACCTATATCTCCAATGAGATAGAAAACCCGAGAGAAAATATTCCACGAATCATGATAGTAGGTACGGTGACAGTGATGATTCTGTATCTGCTGCTTAACGCGGTGTTCTTATACGCTGTTCCCATGGCAGAATTATCCGGCAAAATCGAAATTGGTGTGATTGTCGCGGAGCATACCTTTGGCTCAACGGGTGCAATGGTGATGGGTTTTGGGCTGGCAATCCTTCTGATCTCAACTGTCAGTGCTATGATTATGGCGGGACCGCGTGTACTGCAGGTGATTGGCGAGGACTACTCAGTATTTCGTTTTCTGTCGGTGATCAACAAACGTGGTGTTCCCACTAGAGCCATAGTTTCTCAGTCTCTGCTGACCATTTTTTTTATCAGCACCGCGACCTTTGAATCCATATTGGTATTTTCTGGTTTCATTCTCGGCGTCAATTCATTATTTGCAGTGCTGGGCGTATTTGTATTACGTCACAGGGAATCAAAGGCTGAACCATCAGGATACAAAACCTGGGGATATCCTCTGACACCGCTTATTTATATTGCCATCACATTATGGACACTCATCTTTATTTCGCTCAACAGACCAATGGAGGCTGGTATGGGGTTCATTGTTGTGGTTATGGGTCTGATTCTCTATTTCATTTCGAAACGCTGGCAGTCAGCAGAGGTAAAGTCATGAAACAACTGATATCAGGCTTCTTAAGCTTCCTTCTTTGCCACTTTGCAGTCGCTGATCTTTCCCCTGTTGAAAAGGAGATTTCCAGGTTTGCTCTTGAGAGTAAAGAAAGTGCGATCAGTTTGCTTGAAGAAGTCGTCAATATTAACAGCGGCACGATGAATCATGCCGGCGTTAGAGCTGTCTCAGAGGTTTTTGAACGAGAGTTGAAATCACTTGGCTTTCAGACCCGGTGGCACGACATGAAAGAGGTTAATCGCGCCGGCCATCTGTTTGCAGAAAACCAGGGAACGGGTCGGTGTCAGTTACTGATCGGTCATCTTGATACCGTGTTTGAACCTGACAGCCCGTTTCAGACGTTTCGTCGTGAAGGTGATTTTGCGACCGGACCAGGCGTGAACGACATGAAGGGTGGTGATGTTGTGATTATCTATGCACTGAAAGCGTTAAGAGATGCTGGTGTGCTGAACGATAAAAAGGTCATCGTGGCACTGATTGGAGATGAAGAAAAATCAGGTAATCCGAAATCCATCAGTCGACATCATCTAGTCGAAGCCGCAAAGCGTTGTGATATCGCGCTGGGATTCGAAATCGCAATCAGTTTGTCATCGGCAACGGTAGCCAGACGAGGTTCAAGTGGCTGGTATCTGGAGGTGAGTGGTAAGAGGGCGCATTCATCAGGGATTTTTTCCGACTCTGTTGGTAGTGGCGCAATTTTTGAGGCGGCGAGAATCCTGAATGCCTTTCACGAGCAGCTCAAGGGTGAGACATATTTATCTTTTAACCCTGGAACTATCCTTGGTGGCACGCGGGTCGACTATGATCCAACCCATAACCGGGGTGAGGTATTTGGTAAGACTAATGTGGTTTCTCAAAATGTAGTGGTGCATGGTGGACTCAGGACAATTTCAGCGCAGCAGGAGAAAGACGCCAGAGCGAGGATGAAGGCGATTGCAGAAAGTGATCATTTGCCGCAGACGTCGGCGAATATTCGATTCTTAAACGGTTATCCATCCATGCCGCCGACCGAGGGGAATCTCGCCATCCTCTCTCACCTGAATCAACTAAGTCAGGATCTTGGTTACGGCGAAGTCGAAGCCTATGATCCTGGTAAGCGTGGTGCTGCAGACGTTTCATTTGTAGCGAATTACGTGGATGCGATTGATGGTATTGGTGCGGAAGGTCTGGGGGCACATACACCGGCTGAGAGTATCGATCTTTCGACTTTAACATTGCTTATTCAAAGAGCTGCGATACTGATCCAGCGGTTAAGTGAAGCGGAGACTATCTAAGCGGAGTCGGGTACGAGAATCCGCCAGTCTGACCTATGGGATCATTGACGGATCTCGAGAATAGATCACCTCTCCACCTACAATTGTCATCTCAACACTGGTGCTGAGTAACTTGTCATCGGCTACAGTGAGTAAATCCTGGCTGAAGACAGTGAAATCAGCCAGTTTCCCGGCAGTAATGGAACCCTTGATATTTTCTTCAAAAGCGCCGTAGGCGGCATCAATCGTATAACTCTTCAAAGCCTCCATTCTGGTCAGTTTTTGTGAAGGCTCATAGCCACCTGCCGGTTCTCCTTCAAGAGTTTGCCGAGTGACCAGGGAGTAGTACGAATTGACCGGATTGATCGGTTCAACGGGTACGTCTGTCCCGTTAATGATAATTGCACCGCTATCCAGAAGTTTGCGCCACACATAAGCGCCTTCTTCAATTCGGTCCTTGCCGAGACGATGGATCGCCCAGGGTCGATCTGAACTAAGATGTATTCCCTGCATGGATGCAATCACGCCAAGTTGAGCGAAACGTGGAATATCCGATTCAGCGATGTGCTGTGCATGTTCGATTCGAAATCGAACACCCTGATTCTTGCCATCAAAAAGCTGATCAAAAACGTTGAGAACCTCCTGATTAGCCCGGTCACCAATAGCATGGATGCCGATCTGGAAATTGTGAGCAAATGCTTTGGTGGTAATGTCCGTTAGGTATTTGACTGGCATGGTCGGCAGACCCACATGGTCCTTGCGATCAGAGTAGGGTGCGAGCAACCAGGCACCTCTGGAACCCAGAGCCCCGTCAGCGACGAGTTTAATCGCTCGAATAGTCAAATAGTTGTTCGCTGATCCGATTTCCGGCCCTTTTCGAAACCAGTCCATCAGTAGTTCCTGATTCCTGCCCGAGAGCATGATCCAAAATCGGCTGGTCAATTTGTTTGCGGACAAGAAGCGTTTGTAGAGCTTAATATCCTCTCTGCCGCTACCGGCATCCTGAAAACTGGTGATTCCATGTAATGCCATTTCTCGCAAGGCTAACGATAGTGCTCGTTCGCGCTCCGGGTTGCCGGGCGTTGGGATATGTTTAGCGATCAGCGATTGTGCAACTTCGTTAAATATGCCTGTAGGATTAAAGCTTTCGTCCTTGATGATTTCTCCATCCCCCTGAAATTCAGATTCAGCATGGACACCCGCTATTTCCATTGCCCTGGCATTCGCCATCGCTGCATGACCGCTGGCATGGATCAGATAAACAGGATTGTCCGGGGAGACCGCGCTTAGTGCTTCATGAGTTTGGAATCCTTTGACTAGTATTTCGGGTTGCGGGGTCCACTTGCTCTGATGCCAGCCACGACCGATGATCCAATCTCCCAAATCCGCGTTTTGCACGGCGATAGCGACACGTTGGACGATCTCTTCATAGTTCTTTGCATCTGCCAGATCCAGAGTCAGCTTTGAAAAGCCAAGCCCCATGATGTGTCCGTGAGATTCAATAAATCCGGGAGTTAATGTATTTCCTCTCAAGTCGAGTTTGTCCGCCTTGCCTCCCGCCAGAATTCCAGCGGCTTTTAATCCACCGCTGAACAGAATTTTGTCATCCCTCACCACAATCGCTTCAACACTCGGCTGATTGGGATCCATCGTGTGGATCACACCGTTGGAGATGAGTAAATCAGCAGACAGAGTTGATGAAGACACAGTGAGAAGGGATATAAGGAGTCGCTTCATGTTCCGGTGCAGGTCTCATCTTCAAATATTGTCGATTGATAGTACCGAATAGATCACTCAGGCAGCAATACTCACAAAGCAAGCTATAGTTAGATTAAACGCATTTAGTTAGTCGTCTTTGAGCATATCTACTATCCATGAGTGGACAGAATTTTGACAACCGGGGAGCCTACGAAGCCTATCTTCAAGAACACTGGTTTGATAACGTCAATACATTATTAGCCCGGCATGGGGTGGAATATTTCGATAAGATCGCACAGGGATTTACGGTGCTGTTCAGCACCGATCGCGCCTATCTTGCGCCTTTTGATCTGGAGCTGAAGTCCGCCGCAACGATCTCAGATTTCCATGCTGGCGCATTCCTTGGTTCCCTCGGTTTTATGGCAGCCACTCCACCAAAACGAAAAAGCATTGCATAATGCTTCCAGACAAATGAGGAGGAGCAGGCTATGAGTAACGATGAGGTCATCTACGAAGAGAAGGATGATATTGCTATTATTGCGATCAATCGACCTGAAAAAAAGAACACATTAACCAACGAGGTCGTGCAGGGCATAGCGGATGGTATTGACGCTGCAAGTAGTTCGAGTGACGTCTCTGCGGTTGTTCTTAGAGGTGTGGGAGACACCTTCACTGCAGGTTATGATCTGACCAACCAGGGCCGATGGGATAATCCCTATGGTGCCAGGCAAATAGATGCGCGCGAAGGGGCCTGGGATCCGGTTCGTGATTACCAGTTTATGGGTAACAATGTCCGTCGTTTTATGAAAATCTGGGAATGTCCGAAGCCGGTTCTGGGTGAGGTTAAGGGCTGGGCGATTGGAGGCGCAACGGATTTGGTTCTGTGCTGCGATATGCTGTTTATGGCATCTAACGCACATATCGGATACGCGCCAAGTCGAATTTATGGCACTCCAACGACCATGATGTGGGTGTATCGGCTGGGACTCGAGCACGCTAAACAGTTCTTACTGACGGGTCGAGCCATTGATGCTGAAACGGCCTACCGCATTGGTCTCGTCTCTCAGATTGTCGGTGAAGACGACCTGGCAGAGACGATTGAAGCAGAGGCCCGGCGCTTCAGACATATTCCGGCCAATCAGCTGGCATTGAATAAAATGCTGATTAACCAGGCTTTTGAGAATATGGGATTGCGAACGACCCAGATGATGGGCACATTCTTTGATGGTGTAACCCGTCATACAGAAGAGGCATACCAGTGGGTAGAGGGTTTTGCAGAGAAGGGATTTCGACAGGTTATCCGTGATCGAGATGGCCCCTGGCAAGATTATGGTGAAAAACCTAAAGGGTAGAGACTTTAGCCACGAAATCCATTTCAAGACAAGGTCTGGCTTTGGGGAAGTTCAGAACCAGGAAAGAAAAGATCTCAGTGAGAATCATGAAAAAGCTGCAGCAGCGTGTCTTTCGTCGTCTTTCGTCGTCTTTCGTCATAGAGAGAATGACTTGAAAATGATCACAAACAGGGTATTTTTAACCTATGAGTGACATGCGTGGCGAATATCTGAACGAGATGGGCATAGAGGTCTGGCGCTTAAGGTCTGAGCTGCCTTCGCAGCAGGGATCTGTAGAGCGGCTGTCGTCTGGTCAGCCAAATGTGGATCAGTCTCTAGAACCGGCGCAAGTAGATCATCCCCCGGCGAAAGCGGTTTCACCAAAAGCCCCTGTTCCTAAGTTTCTATTTTGTTTTTTGGACTATGACTCTCTGAGCCTGCTGTTTTCTCTGCCGAGCAATTCGATCTCACTTCCTGCTGATTATCGGGTTTTTGCTGATGATATTAATCTGGCATTATTTGGTAAAAAAATCATCCCGAGAACCAGGGATTTGCGTTGGCCGATGGTGCAAGCTGCACATATTCAACAAACTAAAGAAGATGCCCGAGAGGTCGTGCTACAGAAAGTAAAGCAGAGTCGAGAGAGGCTGATTGTATTTGGTGTGGAGGTGTTAACCTATATTGCTGAGTCGCGCGGGCAAGAAATCGGACAATCTCTTGAGATACAGGGTAAGAATGTATTACTTGTAAATGATGTTCAGCACTATTTCGATGAAGCTCATGCAAAAAAACAGTTGTGGCAACATTTGCATTTGTGGGGGTGGGATCGAGGCTATGAGTAGCGTTGAGCTGGACTATGATTTCCGTGCGATGCAGCTGGATGACTTACCTTCGGTTATTGAGAATGAGCGACAAAGCTATTCGCATCCCTGGTCAGAGGGGATATTTGCAGACTGTGTAAAATCCGGTCACGAATGCTGGTTGTTTTTAAATCGAGATTCAGTTGCAGGCCATGGCATTTTGTCAATCGTGGCTGATGAATCCCATCTTCTTAATGTTTGCGTAAAGCCTAGTCTTCGGGGGAGAGGTTATGGTCGGATATTGGTGGAATACATGCTGGACCGTGCCAGACTGCAACTCGTGTCGTGTGTATTTCTTGAGGTTCGTCCTTCAAACCTTATCGCATACAAGTTGTATGAGAGCATGGGGTTTAATGAGGTTGGACTTCGCAAGGACTACTATCCAGCGAAGTCTGGGCGAGAAGATGCCATTGTGTTTGCAAAGGAACTCTTGTATGACTGAATCCTGGAAAATTATTTAGCATCAGATTCCATGAAACAACTGAATATTCCCAGAGCACTTGTGGTTTCGGCAATCGTCGGAACGGTTTTGCTGATCATAAATCAACATGAAACACTGCTTGGGCAGGCAGAGTTGAGAATTGTTCCGGCTCTTCTGACCTATTGTGTACCGTTTGTGGTTTTTATCGTGGGTCAGCTCTCCAGGCAAGATGACGAAAACTAGCTGAAAAGAATGAAGAGTGGCTCTCTTCGTCCGGTCGGGTATAATGCGCAGCTTTTCGTACCCAGCAGCCATCATGTCCACCACCCCCGAAATCACAAATCGCCGCACTTTTGCGATTATTTCCCATCCAGACGCGGGTAAAACCACTATCACCGAAAAGCTGTTGCTGTTTGGGAAGGCAATTCAGATGGCGGGTACTGTGAAATCCAAAAAATCAGACAGGTATGCCACGTCAGACTGGATGGAAATGGAGAAGCAGCGGGGCATATCCGTGACAACCTCTGTAATGCAATTTCCCTACAAGGACCGAATCGTCAACCTGTTGGATACGCCGGGACACGAGGACTTTTCCGAAGATACCTATAGAACCTTGACAGCCGTCGATTCAGTTCTGATGGTGATAGATGGCGCTAAAGGTGTTGAGCAGAGGACCGTCAAGTTGATGGAAGTCTGCCGGTTAAGAGATACGCCAATTCTCACATTTGTAAACAAGCTGGATCGTGAAATACGCGATCCAATTGAGGTATTAGATGAGATAGAAGAGATCCTGGATATTCAATGCTCACCAATCACCTGGCCTATTGGTATGGGATCTTTTTTTAAGGGTGTTTACCATCTGTATAAAGATGAGATCCACTTGTTTGATGCCGGTAAAGGTGATGTCTTGAGCGAAACCAGGATTATCAAGGGACTTGATAACGATGAGGCAAAGGAACTTTTAGCGGATGTCCTGGGTAATTTTGAGGAAGAAATTGAGCTCGTAAGAGGTGCTAGTCATGAGTTTGATTTACAAGCCTATCGTGCTGGCAAACAGACACCGGTCTATTTTGGTACTGCACTGCGAAACTTTGGTGTAATGGAAATGCTAGATGGCTTTGTTGAGTGTGCCCCGGCACCGTTAGATCGCGAAGCCAATAACCGAACTGTGCACGCTGACGAGAAGGATTTTTCCGGATTTGTCTTCAAGATTCAGGCGAATATGGATCCTAAACACCGTGATCGGATCGCGTTCTTAAGGGTGTGTTCAGGCAAGTATGAACAAGGTATGAAGATGCGCCATGTTCGCATCGGAAAGGATGTAAGGGTGAGCGACGCGGTGACTTTTCTTGCTGGAGAAAGGTCACAGGCCGAAATTGCCTGGCCTGGAGATATTATCGGGTTGCACAATCACGGCACTATTCAGATTGGTGATACGTTTACTACCAGTGAAGAATTCAGATACCTTGGTATCCCTCATTTTGCCCCGGAATTATTTCGCAGGGTTCAGTTGAAGGATCCTCTTAAGAGTAAGCAGCTAAGACAAGGTCTAACGCAACTATCTGAAGAGGGCGCAACCCAGGTCTTCATACCGCTTACAAACAACGATCTCATTCTCGGTGCTGTGGGTGTACTTCAATTCGATGTTGTTGTCTTCCGATTGTTGGGAGAGTACAAGGTAGATTGCACCTACGAATCAGTTAACGTAAATACCGCGCGCTGGATCGAATGTGATGATTTAAAAATGCTGGCAGACTTCAGGAAAAAGGCAGAAGCAAATCTGGCACTGGATGGTGCCGGGCACCTCACCTACCTGGCGCCAACGCGGGTAAACCTGTCGCTCACTGAGGAACGCTGGCCTGAAATTAAATTTAGGTCAACCCGTGAAATCGATTAGCAAGACTGACTGTCTTTCAAATCGTGAATCCAATATAGAGGGGTAAGCGGTTGATCTCAAGGTCACTTGATTCCTAACGCCGCATGATGAATGTTACTCCGATGTTATTAGAATTCAGTATAGACAAAACAGAAAGTCACTAGTCCAAAATCTGAATTTAACCATGTTAGAACCCTCGCATGAATGAAGGAACTGAAGAGCGAAGAAAGAACCTGGACAGGCGTGAGAACGAGCGCCGTCAGGTCATCAGAAGATCAAGTGGTGGTTGGAGCATAGAACCGGACCGGCATCAGCTCGAGAATCGTAGAATGGAGAATCGTCGCCATACCAATGGGAATTCGAACGTCGTCCATTGACTCTTTTTAAGTATGGTCATCAGCTGTAAAGCGATATTGTCATAATATTATTTAATATCCCTGTTCGATAGCCGCCTGTCTGCTCTGTATCTCGTGTAATCGTTTGGTATCAAACTTAGCAGTTCGATCAAACCTGTAGATCCCATTCTGCTCCTGAAAGATGTCAGTCAATTGGGTGTAGCAATAACCAAACATACTGTCATCATCAAGCAAAACGCCACAGAGTCCCTCGAATCTTTCGTAGAATTCTTCGATAGATACAGGTCGTTCGCCGTATCCCCATGAATCTTCGCCATCATTTACATCCGGATTCCACCAGATACCGCCAAATTCACTAACAAAAAACGGCTGTCCGTTATATGGCAGTGAAAACTCTAGTGCGGGACCAACAGGTCTTGCACGTTTGTTGATAAAAGGGGCCCCGGCTCCAGTATCAGCATGATGTGCACGAAATACTTCAACATCCTGGACGTAGTCATGGGAATCGTAGATATCTGCTTCCGGTACGCGGTGTGAATAGCCCGAGGTGTCCAGAACAGGACGGGTGCTATCCACCGCCTTAGCTGCCAAAAACATCCCCCGGGTAACATCATCAAGTGCAGTAATCTGGTCGCTGAGCCCCTGCCAGGTTTCATTCAGTGGGCACCAGCCAATTATCGACGGATGCGAATAATCCCGCTGTACGACTTCAAGCCACTGGGTAATATAGTCAGGTCCAGGTTTCTGGTGCTCGCCGCCACCTGGGCCAAAGCCTTGGCAGCCCCAGTCTGCGAATTCACCCCAGATCAGATATCCCAGACGATCAGCGTGAAAGAGAAATCGCTCTTCAAAAACCTTCTGGTGCAATCGGGCGCCGTTGAAGCCGACAGCCTGACTTAGCTTGATGTCTTCAATAAGAGCAGTATCGTCTGGCGCTGTCATAATGCCATCAGGATAGTAACCTTGATCCAGAACGAGGCGCTGGAATACTGATTCACCATTTATCTTAATTACCTTGCCGTGGATTGCCACCGATCGAAGCCCTGCATAGCTACGAGCAAGATCAATAATCTCATCGTTCCTGGTTAGAACTAGTTCAATGTCATACAGATGGGGACTTTGGGGAGACCAGAGTTGTTTCTGTGATTCAGGTACTTCCAGAATCAGGGTTGGGCTAAAATCATACCCGGTTTCAACGCTGACTTCGGATATTGGTTTACCTTTACTCAGCAATTTTGCTGTCAGCTTCAGTCCAGGATGGCTTCTAAGGATCGATTGCTCGATAAGAAATCTACTTCCGGCAACATCCGGTGTAATTCTGGGTCTTTGTAGTCGTGTTCCTGAAACCGGCTCCATCCAGACTGTTTGCCAAATCCCAGTCGTACGACAGTAGATTGCGCCTGAACCTTTGAAGGCCATTGCCTGCTTGCCCCTGGGTTGGGGTTCGGTGTGAGTATCCCGGGCGCGAACGATCAGGTTGAGCAGGGCACCAGGCTGAGTGGAAAGCTCAATCGTGAATGGCGTAAAGCCGCCACGATGGCGACCAACCTCCATACCATCAATCCATACAGTGGTGTCGTAGTCGACAGCCTGAAAGTGCAACAAGACATGATCGCTATGCCAATCATCAGGAATGTGAATATCTCGTCGATACCAGACAGCATTCAGGTAATCCTGATTGCCTATTCCCGAAAGTGCTGACTCGGGGCAAAAGGGGACGGTGATTTTGTCGAGTAATTGTCGATCGAGTAAACCTCGCTCGAGACCACTGTCCGCAGCGTCGATTTCGAACTGCCACTTACCGTTCAGACACAGCCAGTTCTCTCTTTCAAATTGAGGTCGTGGGTATTCTGGTCTTGGTATGGTCAATTCTCTTCCTTATGTTACTGATCATGTACAAGGTGAATAAAACATTTTTCTCTGAAGCAGGCAATTGTACGTGGCGATGCTCTGGCGAAATGGAATTAGCATTGCCTCTGTGTTAGGTTGTCAGTAGTATGACCACTCTAAGAGGAAAGGAGCCACGAAATGTTCCGAAGCCGCAAAAACCTCGTATTCACAGGTCTGATTTTTATCCTTTTTCTTTCCGTCCCTATCACAGCATTAGCAGATCTAAAGAAATTTGAACCGAAACGAACTCCCTGGGGTACTCCGGATTTTCAGGGGATCTGGGATTTTCGCAATCTGACACCGCTGGAACGGCCGCCCGAATTAGCTGACAAGGCGGTTCTTACACCCGAGGAAGCGAAAATAATTGGAGCAGTCGCCATACAAGCACTCGATTTTGATAGCCAAAGAGAAGGTGAAGCCAGGGTTGATGTTGAGGGTGCATACAATAGTTTCTGGTGGGATTTTGGCACAGAGCTTCATGAGGATCTAAGAACTTCTCTCATTATTGATCCACCCAATGGACGTTTGCCAGATATAACACCTGAGGCACTAGCCAGAAGGGAAGAGCAAAAACACTTACGCTCACTCCCCGTACGTGATTTGTTTTCCTACGGCGCAGATCCATCGGTGTTTCGACCAGCGGGCCCTGAATCTCTCGGGCTGTCAGAGCGATGTCTGGTTGGATTCAATGCGGGCCCTCCGATGATGCCGGCAGCCTACAACAATAACGTACGAATTGTTCAGACACCTCAGTATATCGTGCTATTTACCGAGATGGTCCACGATGCCAGAGTTATTCCAATGGACTCAAGACCTCACCTGACATCAGAGATCAGACGATGGTCCGGTGACTCTCGGGGTCGATGGGAAGGTAACACGCTTGTCGTTGAGACAACGAATTTCACTGATAAGACACCCGCCTTCCAGGTACCATTTTCTGGATTTGAGAATTTGACAGAGGGGGGTGGACTAGGCACAGGAAAGGACATGCACCTGGTAGAGAAATTTACGCAGGTGAGTGGGTCGCGTCTTGATTACGTATACACCATCACCGATCCGAATGTATTCACCCGCCCTTTTACTGTCCAGATTCCGATGAAGGTGTCAGATGGTCAGATGTTTGAGTATGCCTGTCACGAAGGTAACTATGCGATACCAGGGATGTTGAAAGGTGCCCGGCTTCTCGAAGCTGAAGAACTGGATGCACCGGAAGTACTGAAGGTGGGCGGGCATTCGAACACTGATTAGCTCTTCTTCTGTCTCATGAAAAACCTCTGATCGGACTGCATTGGTACGATGTCACAGGTTTCCTGATACCATAGTAACATTCGCTCAATAAGCTCAAGCCGAATTTTCTGGTGAGTTTCTGACGTAATTAAATTCTCAGTTTCGCCAGGATCATTTAGAAGATCGTATAACTCATCCTGCTCATAGAGACGTCGGATATACTTGTATCGATCTGTTCGACACATGGTGGCTTTTGAGTGAGTAAATGAATCTTCCTCGCCAATCTGCAGTGAGATTCGTGGCGAGTAAAGACCAAGCTCGCCGGACAGTTTTTGACTTTCATACTCAGAAGCTTGTCGTTCATTCCTGAGTCGTCCACCTTCACAGAAAACAGCGTCTCGATGTGGTTTGTCGGTCGATGTGAGTTGTCCCACGAGGGATTTACCGAAATGCCAGTGTCCCGGATCTATCCCAGCCATTTCATAAACCGTGGCCGGGAAATCAACTAGTTCAACCAACTGATCACGAGTGCCTGCGACAACTTCAGCGTTTGACGGTGGTTTTATGATCAGGGGAACGTTGCAAAGACAGTCTTCGAGTGTATTCTGTGTTTTCTCAACCAGACCATAGTCGCCGGTAAAATCCCCGTGATCTGAAAAGATGAAAATCGCGGTATCGTCATATCGGGACGAATCCACAAGTGCCTGTTTGACTAGTCCGAACTGATGATCAACCCGTGCACACATGCCGTAATAGGTGGCTCGAAGTTCACTCCAGCGATCCTCATCCCAGGTACTGAGATGTTGATTTTCCCGGATGCCACGAAGCAGCGCAGGTTTTTCATCAAGGCTTTGAAGTTGAGTTCTTTCTGGTAAATTGTTTCGATCAATTGCACTGAACCAGGGTTCTTCCACGCAATAAGGCGGATGTGGAAACCCAAGCGGCAGAAAGACGCACAGCGGCTGATCTCCTTCGTATGAATTCAGGAAATCGATGGCGCCATATACCATCGCCCAGTCTGGATCAAAGTGCAGGGCCTGGTCCCCTGTTTCAAGACGACCCTTGAAGAAACTGTAGTAATTGTCACTTTCAGGGTCTCCTCGCCATGCCTGATTACCAATGTGCGCGTCCTGCTGCGGTTCATATCCCCATCGTTCATAGTCAGAGCGGGAAGGTCTGAAAGACACGTCACAGTCCGCCTCATACCCATTCTGACCAGGAATCAGGTCATTTTTCCCGCCCCACCAGATAAAGTATCCGTTATCTTTGAGTACCCGCAACAGGTTTGCGTCCGCCTGCCGGTCATGCAGCATATGGTGCATGGTTCGGTGACCGAAGACATGTGGATACCAGCCTGTCATATAACTACACCTGCTGGGTGTACAGACCGTGGCCTGAACAAATGCGTTGCGAAACGAAATCGCATCCTCGGCAACCAGTTGATCCAGATTAGGCGTCAAGGCAGCTGGATTACCCAGGTGACCCATGACATCGCCGCGCCATTGATCAGGATTGAATATGAGAATATTGGGTGAACGTTTCATCATTTAAGGCCACAGTCTCCGGGTGATGATTTGGGGCAGAAGATTATCGCGGTAAGCTGCGTGTCAAAGTTGACCGTCCGGGTCATGTCCTGCTCATTCTGATTCGCCACATATTCTACAGAGGTTTAACTGGCTGTGGGGAACATCGTGCCATTCCCGGAGGATAACTTTCGTTCCAGATACCCTGGATGCATCCAGATAGGTATGAGCGATGTCCGAGGCCTAACCCGTTGTTAGGTTACCTGTGGCCTCAGGTCACTCGCGAGATATTCGGGCACTTCATCTGATGCATAGTTAAACCATTGAAACTGAATCTCGTCCAGGCCCAGATCTGAAAACTCACCCAGTTTATCAGCGATCTCGGTTGTCAATCCGACCATGAATCCATGCTTCTCCGACATCTCGTTTCTGTAGGCAACAGGGTCTCCCGTCAGCCCGTTCAATCCCATCTGGAACTTCGTCAGCCGATCCAGCGACCTGAGATTACTGGCGACCAGACCCATCGACATCATGGAGCGACTTATCGTCTCTGGATCCCGACCGATGACCTCGCAGGCTTTGTCCAATACCTTTGACTTCTTCGCGAATACCTTTAACGGCAGATTCACACAATTCCACTCGTCTGCGTATTTTGCCGCCATCGGAATCGACCGCTTCTCCCCGGTCCCACCGATCAGAAGGGGAGTTTCCGTGCCATTGGACGGTTTAGGCAGGCAGTCTGCTTCCTTCAGAGAATAATACTGACCCTCGTAGGAGGCAGGTCCTTGTCCCCAGAGCGTCTTGATGACTTCGATTGCTTCATCGAGTCGATCAAATCGCTCCCTTACAGGTGGGAAAGGAATGCCGTATGAATCGTGCTCTGCCTTGTACCAGCCCGCACCCAGACCGAGTACAAAGCGACCGTGACTCAAAAGGTCGATCTGGGCAGACATGCGACCGATATCAGCGGGAGAACGGAATGTAACTGGTGAAACCAGGGGACCAAATCGAATGGATTCAGTTTCTCTTGCGGCAATAGCAAAGGACAAAAACGCATCCAGCGATTCCTGTTGGCGCCTGAAGATATAGTAGTGATCGGATCGAAACAGTGAGGGGAAGTTCAACCGCTCGGCGGTCTTCAGAATATGAATCCACTTCTCCCAGGTCAGTCCGTGCTGACCTTCTACCATTAGACCTATGCGCATCTTGTACTTCCTTTCATTTGGACGAATACATACACCAACTTGGATCGGTTCGACGTTGGTTAGCGCAGAGTTATACCACCGTCTACCGCGACCACTTGTCCCGTAATCATTCTTGCCTCGTCTGAAGAATAGAAAACAGCAAGGTTGCCAATGTCCTCTGGCGTCTGCTCGCCACCAAGCGGTGTTATTGAGTCGACCACACCCTCGAATATCTGTCGAAGGGTTAAGTTTGCCAGTTCTTTCTGGTTCTGCTTCATGCGCGTGGTCAAAAGTTCCCAGGCGCGTGTCCACAGTAAACCGGGGCAGATACAGTTTACCCGAATCTTTCTTGGCGCCAGTTCGAGTGCAAGTGAACGGGTAAGGTGCACGACTCCTGCTTTTGCCGCACCATAGGCAGGTAGTTGGGTACTGGGGCCCAGCGCGGCGATGGATGCGATGTTGACAATTGAACCACCGTCATTCATTTGTGAGGCGGCCGCGTTTGATGATGAAAAAGTGGTTCGCAGGTTGTAACGAAGCTGTTCGTCCCAGGCATCGTCACTCATACCGAGAGCTGCATTGGTATCAGTGAATTCCTGGTATTCGATCTTAGGTCCGCCGACCCCGGCGTTATTAACGAGAATATCCAATGTTCCGAATTTCGAGGACACCTCACTAATCGCTTTCTTCATATCTTCCTGGCTGGACGCGTCAGCAACCAGACCCATGGCATCGGTTTCGAGAGATGAAGTGGTTTCATCAACCAGCGACTGTTCCAGGTCTGTAATGACGACCTTTGATTTCTGTGCAGCAAAACACCTGGCAATCCCTGCGCCTATACCTCGACCCGCGCCCGTGATCAAAACGACTTTGTTTTCCAGACTCATTTATCTGTTCTCCTTTTGCTTAATGAGGTAATTGAGAATTGAAGCAGTGGCATGTCCAGCGCTTAGCTCCAAAATCCCTATTAGTGGTTCGATGGTCTTATATAAAACCGAAAAGAACCTTTGATTGCAATGGAATTCAGAAGTATTGAATCTACGATTCGAGTAGGGGTATGGACATCAATGACGATGCATTGGCAGCTGGTTCGCAGCGCATTCGGTGCCTCTGTGCGAAAGGACTACCCGATGTAGCAAGGTCAGGTAGCAGAGTGGATCCCTGGTCACCGGCCAGCGACAACGGTGAGGAGATGCTCCTGCACCAGCAGCAGATGTTGACTCAGATTGGAAATCCAATAAAGATCGTCATGAACGCGTCGAGTCATGGTGATGCAAAGCAAGCTGTTAATTCTGGTCCGGGGCTGTGTTTCTAGCCAGGTCAGCTGAGGTGATGATCTCGTTGAAATACCCCTGCCAAAACGTCATCGTGAATAGGGCATCCGGGTGTTAACTCATCCGGATTTCGGAGGAGCGGCCAGGGTTAGTGCGTTGATGTGATTTTTAGCCGATAATCTGGCAGCAACCAGCCTGTAACAGGCTGGGAAGATGCAGGATAAATAGGCAGTCCGAATCTATTGCTGGGGCCTTGTCTTTGGCGTCATATTTTCACATCTTCGAGTCCAAACAACTCCCAGCCAGGCCGGTTGTTTATTAACTCATCACCTCCCACTGATAGACCGCTGCCGGGTTTTGTAACCAGAGCCTGCTCTATCCCCCAGCGAGATAAGCCCTGCACAGCCTCCATATTAGTCATTTGATCCAGCGAGAAGAAACCGGCGTCAGCAATCTCATCACCATCAAATATCGGCTCCCCCTGCAGATACTCAAGACGGAAAATCATATAGATGTTGGTACTGGGACCTCCCACGGTATCTGCGAGTGAATGACGTAGCGCAACGACATCGTTGACTCTCGCGACGATACCAGATTCTTCTTCGACCTCTCTTTCAACCGCCAGTGAGAGTAGTTCATCATGTTCGGCGTAACCGCCTGGAATCTGCCAGGAACCTGCAAATGGATTGTGACCGCGCTGAACCAAAAGTGCTTTCAGGATTCCTGATTCTCTGCGAAGTACGACGCCAGCACAGCCTATGGAGAAGTCACCAAAGTGAATAAAACCACAGTCTCCGCTTGGGCATGCCTGTCGGTCACGCCCCCCATCATGTTTGGTTGTCAGTTCACTCGCACAACGCGGGCAATACTTCATCGGTGTCATGGATGCCATGGTTACACTTTGTGCACTTAAACGCCATCGTGTTTTAACCTGGGCAGGGGCGGTATGAATGCCGTGATCGAGCCCGGTTGGTTAGTACTTGCCACTACAGAGTTACCGCGGTTAATAGCAACAAATCATCCGAGCTGTCGCTCCCCCCTGGGCATTCGCACCTGAGATACCCATCTGAGGTGCCATATCCGACTGATAAGAGGCCAAAGTTGATTGCGTTAAACCGATCCATACCGGGGATGGGGCGGTTTTGCAGTAGAAATGGCAAAGGGTTCGAATACAAGCCGATTTCTGAAATTTTATTGTTCCTACTATGGTGGTCACTGCAATGCTCATGCTTTTTGCGGGTCCGATAGTGATACTCAGACGCGTCATTGCTCAAACTCACTGATCCTTTCTCAAATTGCGGCTTAGTAAAAAACCGAGGCAGTGTAAATTGACTGAGATGAATTGTTAGGAACTCAGTGAACTAATTAACATTCGCTCCGCCACCCACTTTCCTTTATTCTAATCAGCTTCTTCGAGCGGACAGAATGCCATGCACATTAGCGCAATCTACTTGATATTACTCGCCTTCCTGATAAGTGGCTGCGTACAGGATAGCAACTGGTCTGTTTACCTTGGCGATTCCGGTCGCCAGCACTATTCTGCGCTCGATCAGATTAATCGCGACAATGTGGATCAGTTAGAGGTTGCATGGATATATAATTCAGGAGAACCGAGCGGAACGATGTATGCAAGTCCACTCGTTGTTGATGGTGTGTTGTATGGGTTGTCTCCGAGTCTTATAGCATTTGCGGTAAATGCCGCAACTGGTGAAGAACTGTGGCGTTCAGATCTGGATGTTAACGGTGCACAGCGAGGTTTGATGTGGTGGGAGAAGGGCGATGATAAGCGCGTCTTTTTTACTGCCGGAAAAGAACTTCTCTCTTTGAATGCAGCTGATGGCAGGCTTGTAAAGAGCTTTGGCGAGAACGGTCGCGTCGATCTCACTCCGGGTGGCGAAAAGAGGGGATATCTTGGTGTGACAGTGCCTGGTGTTGTCTACGAAGATATGATCATGCTCGGATTTTCGACAACAGAAGGCAAAGATGCACATCGCGGTTCTATTCGTAGCTACAGTGCCGTCGATGGCAAATTGAAATGGCAATTTAATACTATTCCTCTTGTGGGTGAACCGGGGGCGGAGACCTGGCCGGAAGGATCGCTCGAAACTGCAGGAGGTGCTAATGCCTGGACAGGTATGGCGCTTGATGAGAAAAGAGGCATGCTGTTTGTTCCAACGGGATCCGCCACACCGGATTTCTATGGTGCCAATCGTTTAGGGGATAATCTCTATGCGAACAGCCTGATCGCGGTTGATGCCCGAACGGGAAAATACATCTGGCATTATCAGGTTGTGCGTCATGACTTGTGGGATCGTGATAATCCTTCACCTCCGACCTTGGTACAGATGGAACGAGATGGAAAAGTCATTGACTGTGTAACATTGACAACAAAATCAGGTCATCTGTATGTATTCAATCGGGATACAGGCGAATCAATGTATCCCCTTGTTGATGTGGAAACGTTGCCCAGTACCTTGCCGGGTGAAGTACCGGCACCGATTCAAACGGTTTCGAGCGTTACCATCAGCCGACAGTCGTTTGAGATCACAGATCGAACGCCGGAAGCGAAGAAGTCCGTTGAGGACAAGATAGAGGGTTGGGATCTCAGACCCTGGGCGCCACCTAGAGTTGGTACCGTGCTCATTTACCCCTGGTACGATGGTGGGGCGGAATGGGGCGGGTCCGCCTTTGACCCCGCCACCAACCGCCTGATCATCAATTCGAACGACGAGGCTGGCATTCTTGAGCTGACCGAGATTCCAATCGGGTCCAGCCGATTTGGAACCTATGCAACGAATTGTGGTGGTTGTCACGGACTCGAACTTGAAGGTACAGATAGAGGTGTGGCCCTGACAGGCGTGATCGAACGTCTGGGCTACCCGGAGGTTATAGAGGTTATCGGCCAGGGCAAAGGTCAGATGCCAGCCATTACGGAACTCAGTCAAACTCAGTACGGTGCCATACTGGGTTACATCAACGAGCCCGTGAAAGACGAACCGACGACCAGTGTTGATTACGCACTTGGTGGCTACGTTTATCTGAAAGATCATGAGGGCTTGCCGGGTAACTCACCACCCTGGGGTACACTAAATTCATTTGATCTGGCAACAGGTAAACTAGTCTGGAAGGTACCGTTTGGAAACTTTCTCTCCCACCCTGAACTCGGATACGGTGCCATTAGTTACGGCGGTCCGGTAGTAACTGGGTCTGGACTGATCTTCATTGCTGCGACACCGGACAAGAAATTCCGCGCCTACGACTCAACTGACGGGAAGATCCTGTGGGAGACTGAATTGACCGCTGCCGGATTTTCGACGCCTGCTGTCTACAGTGTAGATGGTGTTCAATATGTAGCGATTTCAGCAGGCGGTGGCCGACTGGGTCCACCATCGGGGTCTGATTATTACGCTTTCAGGTTGCCCGCGGATGATGCAAAGTAAGTATCTCTGACAGTCGTTGAAGGTGTTTCAGAAGAAAAACATCAGGACTCTTTTGTTTGTTCTGAAGAGAATCAACCCATATGGACGATGGATACAGATTCGGGTAAGCCATTTTGGAGTTTCCAGACCGGTGCATCTGTTCGCTCCAATCCCATGTCGTTTGGTGACAAGGGTAGATAGAGAATCGTTATTGCGAGGGGGCGGACCCTGTTTGTATTCGGACCGGATTGAAGTGACAGTAGAACGATATGCTCGCTGAAGTGCTGTTGGAGAAAATCCGCAATGATCGCGTTCATGGCGCAACAGAATTAGTGATCATGGCGATTGAAGGCATCCGGCAAACTGCTCGAAGTCTTGAATCGGAAGATCAAAGTGAATTACGCCATATTATTCAGAATCTGGTTGTCAGTCTGGCTACATCAAGATCCAGTATCGTTGCTTTGAGTAATCTGCTTGAGCAGCTGTTACAAGCGTTCACGCGTGTTGAAACTAAAGATTTCAAAATGCTGGTTGATCAGAGCTGCGAAGATATCCTTGTCTCAATTCAAAAAGCCAGATCTCGTGCGGTAAAAAACATGCTTGGGTTGATTAAGGCGGATGACGTTGTGATGACTCACAGTATCAGCTCAACGGTGAAGAATGTATTCCTTGAACTTAAAAGAGCGCAGACTCGGAACCATATTATCGTGACGGAATCTCGGCCGGGCGATGAAGGGAAAATACTGGCTGAATTCCTGGCAGAGATTGAAATAGCGACCACCTATATTACTGAGGCGCAGATTGATTTGTGGATGCCGGAAGCTGATATGGTTGTTGTCGGTGCTGATGCGGTCCTGGCAGATGGATCTGTGCTTAATAAGTGCGGTACCAATCTCATGGCACTTTCGGCGAATTACCACAACGTACCAGTGTATGTTTGTGCAGAAACATTTAAGCAGTCCGCAAACAATCACTATGAACTGGAGAAGATGGACCCCAATGAACTAAAGGTTAATATAGCTGGTGTGTCGGTCAGCAACACATACTTCGAAAAGGTCCCGGTAGATTTGATAACAGCATGGGTGAACTAGTTGTTGGTCCCTTGCAGCAAAAGCTCAGATAACTAATCCTCGGGAATGCCCTGAATGATGATGGCGTTGCCGTTACTGCTGTTGAATCGATGCCTGGCCAGCGTCTGATACTCTTCAGATTGATACCAGTCCATTGCATCTTCGCTTGTTGGAAACTCGATTAGAACAGTACGAGTATAGGGCCAGCCGCCTTCAAGTAATCTGGGTTGCTCATCCACAGACAGGATCTTACCCCGAAATTTTGAGAATATGTCCATAAAACCAGCTTCGTAGATGCTGTATTCATCCCGATCAACAATTTCGATCTGCGCAAGCAAATAGTGGCTCATAGTATTTCTCTAGGACATATCCTCGTACGGGTTATCGACATTAAGATCAATGCTGTTTCCGTATCCGGGAATGGTAATTTTGTCTGATGTTAGTTCGAGTTCCTCTCCCGCTACGACACCGACGCCGAAGTTGTATATTGTCTTGTTCTCGCCTGCCGTTGTTGCTGCATCATAGGCAATAGTATTTTCCAGCACTTTTTCGTTGAGTTTATCTCGCTTGTCTAATGCTCTACTGCCGTGTTTCTTTTCCAGCATTTGGCGGGTGACATGGGGGGATAGTATTGCAGCGGTTGCATTGTTACCGCCGAATCCTTTGGAGTTGATAAATGCCGTGTCTATCTGTTCAGCATCAATTTCGCGATGGTCGAGTAGAATCTCGAGATGGCTGTTATGTACATCATCCGCGACAGCGTCAATTGTTTTAATTCCGGGAATAATGCCATGGGCCCATACGCCCAGTGATGCAGCAATTTGATCACCGGCCGCGGTCGCCAGTGAATGGCCCAGGTAGGACTTTATTGCGGCAACTGGCCAGTTCTGAATACCAAAAGATTTAGCCAGTTCATTAAAGATATGAGATTCAGTGACTCGATTTTGCGGCGTACCCGTACCGTGTGCCTGAATATAGGAGCGATGTTTCACGGCATCGTCACCCAGGATGGACCTGATGACTCCCATGGATTTGCCCATGGTGATATAGTTACCAATGCCTGGCCCTGGAATGGATTTCTTGAAGCCATCAGCGTTGATAAAAACATCTGCAACCGAGCCATAGATATTGGCCCCCATCTCCATCGCGAGATCATCATCAAAAAGAATAACGAACTGAGAGGCTTCCGATAGCGTGAATCCGCAGTTTTCCGCAAATGGTCGACAGGCACGTGTGTTGTCGGCAGGTCCGCTTTCAATTCCGTCAATCTCGTTGAGAGCATCGTCCTCAGCCAGAGCATTCATGACTCGATAACCTTCGATGACTTCAGGTGTTAACGGTGCTTCACTCGCGCCTACCATGACCGCTCTGAATTTGCCGGAACGAATATCCTGAATTCCCTGCCGCAGATTGTAGAGGAAGGTGGCGCAGGCACCCACATTTGCACCTGTTGTACCTACGCTGCCTAGGACGTAGGCATTAATAAAATCAGCTATCATTTCTGCCAGACTCAAGGGGCAATTTCTGGCGCTGACACGTTTGCCTAATAATGAAGCCTGCAACATGCCGCCGGCACCATTTGTATCCAGCTGACCCATGGCACTGCTGGCGTAAACAGAAATCTGATCAGCAGGTATTTTTTGTCTGACATCATCCCAGTCGATTCCCAGTGAATTGATGGCATCAGAAGCACCATAGACCGTCAGTTGTAATCCGCGAGGATGGTTGCGGGACTGATAGAGGGTTTCCGGGCTGAATCCCGAGGGTAATTGTCCTCCTGATTTGACTCGTGAATCCCGTTGATCCGGAAATAGAACGTCCAGATTATCATTGCAGGTAACCAGAACCCTGGATTTTTCGATATCCTTTAGCTGCCAGCTCTGTGGAATGGTGTCCGGCAGTTGATTCCGTTTGATGATAAAAGAAATACTTTGAGTATCAGCTGCGCCAAGCTTTGCAGCCTTGTTTGTGCGTATGGATTCCGGGTCAAAGAGATTGTTTTCGATTTTTCGAATTAGTGTGTGATTGAGAATGTAAGGTTTGTCAACCGATTCAAGGTTCATTAGTGCCGCCAGAGAACGATAGGTATCGTCGGCGAGCGGCTGATCCAGGCGGTCAATAACCAGACGTCGATAAGCGTGATGTGACGAGCTTCTTCCGGCGGGATTAATCCCACCAAATCCAACAATGACAGGAAGGCGTGACAAGAACTAAACTCCAGAATCTACGATTAGGTATTGGTTACTAATTGTACGGTTTAGCGGTGAACAAGTCACCGCCAAGACCTTGCGATCATACCAGTTCAATAGCCATTGCCGTTGCTTCGCCACCACCAATACATAAAGCAGCGATTCCACGTTTCTTTCCAAGGTTTTTTAGTGCATGCATTAAGGTAATAATGATTCTTGAGCCGGTGGATCCGATAGGGTGGCCTTGAGCGCAGGCACCACCAAAGATATTAACTTTTTCCACATCCAGTCCGAGATCATGGATTGCTGCCATTGTTACCATGGCGAAGGCCTCGTTTATTTCGAATAGATCAACGTCCTCCTTGCTCCAGCCAATCTTGTCGAGTAATTTCTCAACAGCGCCGATCGGCGCAATCGTAAATTCCGATGGATGGCGTGAATTCGTTGTATGCCCGACAATCCGAGCCATGGGTTGAAGATCGTGCTTCTTTACAGCTTCCGCGCTGGCGAGCACGAGGGCTGAAGCGCCATCAGAGATTGAGCTGGAGTTCGCAGCGGTAACGGTGCCGTCAGATTTAAAGGCCGGACGCAGAGTTGGAATCTTTTCGAGATTGGCATTTCCAGGCTGTTCATCATCAACAACCGTCGCCTCACCCTTTCGAGTCCTGATCGTGATCGGGACGGTCTCCGCCTTGAGATTACCTTCTTCGATTGCATTTTGAGCGCGGGTAAGAGATTGGATAGCAAACGCGTCCATATCTTCCCGGGTCATCTGGTATTTATCAGCCATATCCTGAGCAAAAGAACCCATAAGACGCCCGGTTTTCGCATCTTCTAGGCCATCAGTAAACATTGAGTCATGAACCTCTGTATGTCCCATTCGGTAACCGCTGCGTGCCTTTGGCATCAGATAGGGTGCATTGCTCATGCTCTCCATACCGCCTGCAACCATCACCTCATTCGTCCCTGCCTTTATCAGATCATGGGCGAGCATAGTCGCCTTCATCCCTGAACCACAGAGCTTGTTTATGGTTGTTGCGCCAACCTCGACAGGAATACCCGCATCTATTGATGCCTGTCGAGCGGGTCCTTGTTTTAGCCCGGAAGGCAGGACGCAACCCATGATGACTTCTTCGATATTCTCCGGATCGAATCCGGATCGCTGAATTGCTTCCCTGATCGCGACTGTGCCAAGTTCAACACCCGTCAGACCTTGAAGTGCACCTTGAAATCCTCCCATTGGGGTTCTGGCTCCGCTAGCGATAAATATATCGTTCATGTTTGTTTCCTGTTTCTCGGGTGAAGTGAAGCGTCGGTCGGCATTCGCATTGTTGTTTGTTGCTGTATTAATGAATTGGAGTGGATAGAGCTAATTGGCCGAAGCTGTTTTTATCCCTTCCAAGTCTGGTGAATCTGATGGATCGAAACCGCTACTGAAGACAGACGATGTGGTTAGACCTTTGATCGAATCCTATTTTAGGGTTGGTCGGAAATCAATTGGTAGATGGTTTCATTCAAGAGAATGATAGCACTGTGAAAGTGGACTCTTGTGCTATTGTGTGCTGAAAATTACATATTCAAAAAGCAGGAGTTTCTCGATGACATCAAAAGCTGAATCGGCCCATGCGATTTATAATTCCCATCTCGGAGAAGAAGAGGGGGTCGGTGAATGGTTTGAGGTTGATCAGGATCGCATCAACTTATTTGCCGATGCGACGCTGGATCATCAGTTTATTCATATCGACCCGGAGAAAGCTGCGGAATTGTCACCCTATAAGGTCACTATTGCCCACGGATTTCTCACCTTGTCATTGATTGTGCATCTGGGGGGTGGTATTCCTCCCAAAGACCCGGCAGTTCTGGATGGCGTATTCATGGGTGTAAATTATGGCCTGGATAAGGTTCGGTTCCCTGCACCCGTGCCTGTGAATTCAAGAATCAGAGCTCGACATCGATTGATTGGAGCGGAGCTGAAGAATGAGAATACCATTCAGCTCAAGAGAGAAGTAACCATTGAACTCGAAGGTTCAGAAAAACCTGTCTGTGTTGCTGAATCTCTGCTGCGCTTTATGTACGCTTAATCAGGTTATTGGTTTACAGGAAATACTATGACTGTTGTGACGAAGCAGGATCTGATTCAGAGTATTCAGGATTCCCTGCAATACATCTCATATTATCATCCGCCTGATTTCATCAAAGCCTTGAACGAGGCTTACCAGCGGGAAGAATCTGATGCTGCAAGAGATGCCATGGCGCAGATTCTGATTAATTCTCGATTATGTGCCGAAGGACAGCGACCAATTTGTCAGGACACAGGCATTGTAAACGTATTCCTGACAGTAGGGATGGAAGTTCGCTTCGACACGGATCTTTCGTTGGATGGCATGATAAATGAGGGTGTCAGGCGAGCTTATCAATCCACGGACAATGTACTGAGAGCATCTGTACTGGCGGACCCGGCTGGAAATCGTACCAATACTAAAGATAACACGCCTGCGGTCATCCACACCGAACTGGTGCCGGGAGACAAGTTTGAGGTGCATGTGGCCGCCAAGGGCGGCGGATCTGAAGCAAAGTCAAAGCTCGCCATGTTAAATCCTTCAGAGGATATCGTTGATTGGGTCGTTAAGACTGTACCCAGCATGGGTGCAGGCTGGTGTCCTCCCGGGGTGCTGGGGATCGGGATTGGCGGCACGGTGGAAAAAGCTGTGTTGATGGCGAAGCGATCGCTTATGGAACCAGTGGATATTCATGATTTGCAGGCCCGTGGCGCAATTAATCGGGCAGAAGAGTTGCGGCTGGAGATCTTTGACAAGGTCAATTCGCTGGGAATTGGCGCTCAGGGTCTCGGTGGACTTACAACCGTCCTCGACGTGAAGGTCATGGATTATCCGACTCACGCGGCAAATTTGCCGGTCGCGATGATTCCGAACTGCGCGGCAACCAGGCACACTCACTTTGTGCTGGACGGATCTGGCCCGGCAGTCCTGGATGTGCCTCAGTTGAGTGACTGGCCAGAGATTACCTGGGAGGCTGGTCCGAATTCCCGTCAGGTCAATTTGGACACGGTCACCAGGGAGGAAGTTGCCACCTGGCAGCCAGGAGAAACCTTGTTGATTTCAGGGAAAATGCTGACAGGTCGGGACGCAGCGCATAAACGAATCAGAGATCTCATCGCAGCAGGTGAGGATTTACCGAAAGGCGTAGATCTTAATGGTCGGTTTATTTACTACGTGGGTCCCGTTGATCCTGTTGGAGACGAGATTGTTGGTCCTGCTGGCCCGACCACGGCAACTCGCATGGACAGTTTCACCGAAATGATGCTCGATAAAACGGGTTTGCTTGGCATGATTGGCAAGGCAGAACGCGGCCCAACCGCGATTGAGGCAATTAAAAAGCACCAGGCCGTGTATCTCATGGCGGTGGGCGGTGCTGCATTCCTGGTATCGAAAGCCATTCGCAAGTCTCGCGTGGTCGCTTTTGAAGACCTGGGCATGGAAGCAATCCACGAATTTGAGGTCAAAGATATGCCCGTGACAGTCGCAGTTGATGCGCGTGGAGAGTCGGTGCATATCACAGGGCCGAGAAACTGGCGCTCCAGAATTGGGAAACTGCCAATAGTTGAGGTTTAAATTCTTTTAGAATCAATCAGTTATAAGGCATTTTTTGTGCCATTTCATTGAAAGAATTGCACGTTTAGAGTACATTAGCCCATTTTGAACCTCGGCAACTTGTCCGGGTCAAAGCATTACAAACTCGGATGCCGTCGAGTGTTCAAGTTAGATTTTGGAAAGTAGTTTTATGGGTCAATCTTCCGTAGACCAGCTGTATTTAATTGCAGAAAGTCTGTCTCAAGACTTCTCGCTGTTCCCACAGAAAGAAACTGCTGCTGTCATCAGGGGACTACTGTCTGAACAACAGATAGAGATCGAAGTAGAACGTCTGCATAACATGGATGTTGATGCTTATATTGCAGCAACAGTATCTCCGGGTGAAGAGGCTTCACGACCTGGCGCCAGAAACATAATTGAATCGTTAGATGCTCCCATCATAAATGAAGTGCAAAATGGCCCTTTTTATTCAGCGGAGCTCGAACTTCTTTTCGACGATGCACCCAGAAGAATTGGTTTCATCACACAGAACAGAGCTTTTGCATCCGGAGTATGGGGACCAGAGCATCATGAAGCTGCATCCAGGGCGGCCAGTGAATTTGCGATTCGATCAATACCGATTGTCTGCTTGGTGGATACCCCTGGTGCTGATGGCAATGAGGTAGCGAACGCGAACAATCAGGCGCACTCGATATCCAGATTGATTGCTGAGTTCTGCAACGTGGACGTGCCAACCATAGGTATTGTTATCGGCCAGGGCTATTCTGGTGGAGCGATTCCACTGGCGGCTGGTAATCTGCTATTGTCATTGCGTACCGGTGTATTTAATACGATACATCCAAAAGGACTGGCCAGTCTTGTAAGAAGATACAACCTGTCCTGGCAAGAATGTGCTCAATCAGTTGGTGTATCACCCTATGAACTTTATAAGCAGGGAAACATAGACGGCATTATTGACTACGACCCTGGTGAAAATGAAAAGATCGACAATCTCAGGAACGCAATCGTTTCCGGTATTCTGTCAATAGAAGAAGGCACGAGGGATTTCGTAAACGAACACCCGGAAATACTCGATCACTATCGACGAAATATTAATCGCTACCTGCGCCCATCGGAAACCATGTCCGCGGTCCATGCCACATCAACTCTGAAACTGAGAACATCTCCGACGGAATATCCCAACGTCTTCGGGGTTGCGTTCCGCTATCTTAGATACCTGGGGCTAAGAAAGAGAATCAAGAGTATCACCAAGGCTCAATACGGTCGTCTGGCTTCGAGTGAACTGCCGGAAGGAGAACTGTTCCAGCGAGTTCGTCGAGAACGCAGGTCTGATTTCTTTAACTGGTTGCTGGACCCAGACAAGATTCTCTATGAGGAAGGATTGAACAAGGCCTGGAAAAACTATGTCGACAAGAAAGCAGCAGTTGGTGATGAGCGTGGTCGGTTTGCCCAGTTGATCTTTGGTGAGCCGAGAAAAAACTATGAGAATGCAAAACGCGACCTCTGCCTGCTGTGCGGTCTGCATCTCTACAATCGTTGGAAAGCAAGTGCTAGAGATAACCTTGTTGCTTTGATGGACCATATTGGTGATCAGGAGACAAACTCTTATTTAATGCAGATCACCGATATCAAAGATGTCAAAGTTCTGCTGAGAACAATGGCATATACTGATAACCCTTTCATTTCCTTGCTTAAAAACCGATTCTCCTATGAAGGCAAAAAACTGTTCGGGGCTGAGTATATAAAAGAAAAGGGAGATGGATTTCTCAGCACACAGTTGGCAACTGAGTTGAACCTGATTATTGAAGAAGTCAGTCTTTACGATAGCGAGACGTTGGATAAGAGCAAATTATCAGAGTATTCGCAGAAACTGATTGCTGTTGATGATCTCGAAGACAAACCTATCAAACTTAACCGTCGGATACTTGAAGATTCACTTTGGTCTCACATTGAAAGGAAATCCGATATTCAAAGAGCCAAAACGGATCAGGATCGGACGATCCTGGACGTTGTACTTAACGAAGACATCCGCAGTGATTTCATACTCGAATGTCAAAACCTGATTACGTTTGGTTACGTATATGACAACCTGATATTTGATCTTGCGTCAGTTGCTAAACAGGCACATGAATCCAGAACGCTTTCAATCGAATTCATTGACCAGTTAATTGAACGGTCCGTGACTGAACTGACCCCTCAAAGTGGATTCGCTGATTCAACCGAGGATAAAATTAAAGAACGGTTTGCCACCTGGATGGGAGAGCTGGCTTCCCATGCCGGATGCGCACCCTTTCTAAAATCAGTCGAAGAATGGATTCGACTGGTGCATAAAGATAAATCAGATACTCTGTTTGTCGTGGTGAGTTTCTTCTTTGAAAAACTGCTGCCGGAATATTATGTAGCCAATCGTGGTGGAAAACACTATCAAGGAAAAGTTGAACCGGTTCGCATAGGTCGAAGAAAAGACTTCTGGAACCGCCTCACTATTGCCTACCGGGATCTGCTGTTCCATGAAGTCATGACCCGGGAAAAAAGGAGTGGCCGCACAACCTTTGAAACGCTCAAGGATCGATTTGTTGAAAACTTCGAGGAAATGGATGCAGATCTGCTCTCTGCTAATCCGGTTTCTTTTCCAACCTTCAGACCGTCGATTGAAAATGCACTGAAAAACAACATACGCCCCCACGGCCTGATTACTGGCATCGGTGATTTCAGGACCGAAAAGGGTTGTTACCGCGTCGGACTTGTGATGCCGAACGTGGCGTTCCAGGCTGGAGCAGTTGACAGTTCCGATTGTGTACGGTTTTGTAAACTGCTGGTTGAATGCGCAGTGCAGCGATTACCCGTTATCTGCTTTGTGTCTTCGGCTGGGATGCAGACAAAGGAGGGTGCAGGGGCGCTCTTTACCATGGCGGTTGTGAATGATCGAATCACACGATTTGTGAGGGACAATGACCTGCCGATTATCATGTTTGGCTTTGGTGACTGTACAGGTGGTGCTCAGGCCAGTTTTGTTACTCACCCGTTGGCACAAACCTATTACTTCACTGGTACGAAAATGCCGTTTGCCGGCCAGGCGGTGGTTGAATCTAATCTTCCGTTTATCTGCTGCTTCAGTAATTACCTGTCTGTAACCGCAGGATCGATGCGCGGTCTCGTTAAGCATCCTTTCAGTGAAGGCTTTGATAGCGAACTGCGAAGGGTAGATCCTGCAATTCCGCTGCCAACCGAGACGGTAGAGCAGGTTGTCGATCGCATCATGTCCGGGATTTTGACTGCGGCTGAACCCATTGTTCAGCCGCAGATGAGTTCAGAAGATGACCTATTCAGACCAGTGAAACGCATACTGATTCATGCCCGGGGATGTACTGCCATCAAGCTGGTTTCGAAGGCGGTGGAACTGGGCTACGAGATTGTCCTGGTTCAATCAGATCCGGATATGGAATCTGTCCCGGCAGACATGGTGAGTGACGATGAGAAGCACTCACTGGTCTGTATCGGTGGAAATACATCAGATGAAAGCTATCTAAATGCGTTGAGTGTTCTCAGTATTGCTGAAGTGGAAAAGGTAGATTCCCTGCATCCGGGCATTGGATTTCTCTCCGAAGACCCGAACTTTGCGAAAATCGTACGACAGCGTGGATTTAATTTTATCGGCCCCAAGGTCTCGAGCATGGAGACAATGGGTAATAAGTCCAATGCCATCAGTACGACCATGAGTAACGATGTACCTGTCGTGCCGGGCAGTCACGGTATCGTCAACATACCGGAACAGGCCGCAGAGATCTCGGAACAGATTGGATACCCGGTATTGTTGAAGGCGGTGCACGGCGGCGGTGGCAAAGGTATTCAGGTTGTCAGCAAAGCGGAGGAGATCCACGGTCTGTTCCAGCGTGTTACCACTGAAGCCAAAGCTGCTTTTGGTAACGGTGATGTCTACATTGAAAAATTCGTTACTTCGCTTCGTCATATCGAAGCCCAGATTCTCAGGGATACCCATGGAAATACACGAGTGTTGGGGTTGCGTGACTGTAGTGTACAGCGAAACAATCAGAAACTGATGGAAGAATCCGGTTCGACCATGTTGCCTGAAGAATTGCAGGCGCAAGTGTATGAGTACGCCAGGAAAATCGCGGACGCCGTAGACTACTTTGGTGCTGGAACAGTTGAATTTATCTATGATCTTCCCAGCAATGCGATTTACTTCATGGAAATGAATACTCGACTGCAGGTTGAACATCCTGTGACCGAGGTCGTCACGGGCATTGATATAGTCAAGAAACAGTTTGAGATTGCATCAGGTGGTTCAATTGCGGACCTGGATCCCAAAGAGAAGGGCTACGGTCTTGAGGTACGGGTCAACGCTGAAAAAGCCGTGCTGGATGCAGAGGGTAATGTGTCATTCTCTCCGACGCCTGGTGAGATCACAAAGTGTGAATTGCCTGACGAAAAGAACTTTCAAATAATCTCGATGGCAAGAGGAGGGAAAGTCGTTTCACCTTTTTACGATAGTTTGATCATTCAGATCATTTGCCATGGAAAGAACCGTAAGGATGCCTGTAAGAAAATGGTGGCTTATCTCGACAAGGTGAAGATTCATGGCATATGTACCAACATCAGCCTCATAAAACGCATACTGCGGGATGATGAGTTTCAGAAAGGGTTATATGACACCAACTACCTGCCAAATTTCCTTGATCGTACTGATGTTCATCAGCTTATCAGGGAGATTGATGAAGCGTCCGGTGTTGGCAGTTCAGATCTCGATATTGAAATGCTGAAGATCGAGGGCAGTGACGAAATTAAAGTACTGTCACCGTCTACCGGTGTTTTTTATCTTACACCATCCCCCTCTGAACCCGAGTATGTCAATGTTGGCGATGTGGTAACCACTGATGACACCTTGTGTCAGCTTGAGGCAATGAAAATGTTTACACCAGTGAATCTTGGTTCGTTTACAAATGAGTATGGTGAGGTATACCCGTCCGGGAACAGATATCAGATTACCCGAATAAATCTAAGTAGCGGTCAACAGGTTAATGAGGGTGACTTGCTATTTGTGATTAAACCGCTGATTGAAGAAGAGGAAGCTGCCTGATTATCGTGAAGATTGAAGCAGAACCTGACGCTGTTGGTGCAGACTGCTGATTTCAGCAAGACCATCATTGATTCATGAGCTGTATTTAATTCTGATTGCTTTACGACTCTGATAGAGATCCTCTTTACTTGCTTTCTCGTCTTCTGCAGCAACGTATTCCTGGCCCTGGTTCTGCTGCAGTGAACTGATGTTTACCTGCAAGCGATCAAGTCGGGGACTCAATTTCCACCAGTTGTTGCTGAGTGCCTTCTAGTTTTTTCATCTTCTCGAGTTCGGGATCTGCGGTTTTGGTCTGTTCGCAGGACACAAAGGGGAAAATGGTCTGTCCGTTTTCGTCAAAGCGTTTGAAGATGTCAGCGACCGCTGATCGCACGGTTATAGCTCCAATCAACATAAGAGCGAGTGCATATCTAGCAGTAGTCAGTATGGATATTTCATGCCGAAAATATAACGTAAAGGAATGATCACCTCGCATTTGTTTGGCATAAGTGACATAAGAGAAGCGATAATCGGTTAGGAATTGAACAGGTGCAGCTCATATAGTCCTTTGCCAATGTATACAGTGCCAACAACCACGATGGTGTAGCGACCGATACGTTTAAATGACTCGTCGTTCATTTTCTCAATAACCAGCGCAGCAAGGTTGTTTCCAAGAATCGCGGCGAGAATCACGGCCGGAAATATCCACAAGGGCAACTCGGTCGAGAGTGACAGAAAAAAAGCGTAATACACCAGCTTAATGATATGCCCGAGTGTCTGGGTAATAGCCTTTGTGCCCAGGATTTCATGGCGGGTGAGACTGCTTTTGACGTAAAAGATGTCGAGGACGGGGCCGGAAGCACCTGCAAGCATCTGAGCGGTGGTCACCACGAGACCACTAAGGAAGGCGATGGGTTTTCGTTGCATGTCAAGATCTATGGATTTCGGTAATAGCAGCGTAATAAACGGAAAACTGCCAATCAGCAGAAAAAGCAGCCCCTTGTTCGGTACAAATGTGAACATAACGAATGCGGCCAGAATCAGGAAGCTACCCGCTGAATAAGGAATAAGGACGTTCCAGCGCAGATGATTTCGATGTAACCAGACCCGGGAACCATTGGATACGGCCTGGGCGATGCCATGCAAGACCATTGCGGCAGGGACAGAGAGAAAGAAACCGAAGACACCCATAAGAATCATACCGCCAGCCATACTGAGAACGCCTGAAATGAAGCTGGTGGCGAATGTCGCAATGGCGAGTAAGAAGTAGAGCATAAACAACGACTTAAGAATGATTCAACACAGTCTGGCCCAGGCTAATGCGTGATATAAGCGAATAGAAAGAATAGAATGTATCCCGTTTTAGAATACATGAACCAAGCGCGTATGGTGAGTATGACGCACTCCGAGCCCCACCTTAAGCAAACTGATGATTGAAAATTTAGAAACATTGCTGGCGTTGTCACGTACAGGAACCATGCTGGAAGCCAGTACAGAGTTGCGAATCTCACAGTCCGCGGTGAGTAAGCGGATTGCGGTGCTGGAAAAGTACTACGATCGGAAGCTGATTCAAAAAAAGGGTCGTCGAGTGGCACTTACCCAGCATGGTCAGCAGTTAGTCGACAAACTCTCGCCAATCCTGTCTGAACTGCGAGATTTGTTCGTTGATGATGGCAGTGCAGGCAAGGGTGAACTCATCGTGGGTGTATCAGAGGCTATTTTGTCCTCCTGGGGACCGGGCGTTTTTTTCAAAGTACAGCAGGAAATGCCTGATGTGCATTTTGCTTTCCACACTCATCGCACGCCGGTTGTGTTGGACAGAATACGCTCCGGAGAATTTATGGTGGGTGTTTGTACCGGTTCTGATTCCCTGGACAAGGATCTGCAGTCAGAAGTGTTGTTCCATGAACCCATGGTGATTATCCCGTCAGGCCTCAGGAAATTTAGGTGGTCTCGAAGGGATCCACTGGATGTGATCACCATCGAAGACTACTCAGGTGCCTGGCGATCCTTTAAAGGGGATGCTGAGCGATTGAACATTCGTCGTGTGGTCTCATTGGAATCATTCTTCTCTGTCGCTCAGATGGCAATTACCGGATTCGGCCATGGGCTCGTTCCCATCGGTGTCGCGAAGACCCTAAAAGTTGACGAGGACTGTTTGATTGACCTTGGTAGTAAAGGATTAAGTCGACCTGTTAGATTTGTGGCACGGAAATCTACCTATGCGATACCGATTGTGACCGGGTTCTATCAGTCGCTGGTTGCGAAACTTGATGGCAGAAGTGAGTTAGCCGGAGCCGCAAAGCTGCCTGAGTGAGTGGAGCACAGGGATGTGCAGAGCGAGTAAGCGAAAAGAGAAACCTGGGATCGGAACGACCTTCATCAGTAACTACAACTCAGCCCGTTAGCTATTGAGTCATTTAACATCTACTTGTTAAAAGGGTTGCCGTCTTCATCATCATCCATCGGGGCTAAAGACAGATCGGCAAGTACACTTTGTTCCTTTTTTTCTTCCGGCGGTTTCTCAACAGCGGCTTCTTTCGCTTTCGCCGCTTTTGCATCTGGTTTCTTACCGCTAGCCTTAGCTTCCTCGGCCGCCTTCTTCTTGGCCGCCGGGTTTTCATCCAGGGTAACCTTCAGTCGCAGATTGTTCTTTGAGTCTGCGTTCTTGAGTGCTTCATCGAGTGTGATTCTGCCTGCCTTGTAGTGCTTGAATAAGGCCATGTCGAAAGTCTGCATTCCCTGCTCGGCAGATTTCTCCATCAGTTCTTTTAGTGATCCGACATCTCCTTTTGAGATCAGATCGGCTGCCCTTGGTGTACCCAGTAGTATTTCAATAGCTGCCGCTCGTTTGCCATCAACAGTCGGAATAAGACGCTGCGAAATTATGCCGCGCATGTTCAGAGCCAGATCAGAGAGAAGCTGCACATGCCGTTCTTCCGGGAAAAAATTGATTATCCGGTCCATGGCCTGGTTGGCGTTGTTAGCGTGCAAGGTAGAGAGGCAAAGGTGACCAGTTTCCGCAAATGCAAGGGCATGCTCCATTGTTTCCTGATGTCGAATCTCACCAATCAGGATGACATCGGGGGCTTGACGCAATGTGTTGGCCAATGCGTCTTCCCATGAGTGGGTATCGGTACCAACTTCCCGTTGATTCACAATGCAGTTCTTGTGGGGGTGGGTAAATTCTACGGGATCCTCGATGGTGATAATGTGGCCTTTTGTCTTCTGATTTCTATAATCAATCAGCGCGGCCATTGAAGTTGACTTACCCGATCCGGTACCTCCCACGAACAGAATCAGTCCCAGTTTAGACATGATAAGCTTTGGCAGTACCGCCGGTAGGCCCAGATCTTTGTAGTTCGGCAGCGAATCCCCCAGGCGACGAATCACCATGGCAGCTTCATTACGTTGCTGGAATATATTGATACGATACCGGCCCAGACCCTGGCGTGAGATTGCCAGATTCATTTCCAGAGTTTCTGCGAACTCCTTTACCTGACCTTCCGTCATGCAATAATTGGCAATCTGTAAGACCTCCCCGGGTTGCATCACTCGGTCCCCCAATTGATTCATGGTGCCGTAGAATTTTGCGCTGGGTGGTGCACCGGTGCTCAGATAAAGGTCAGATCCTTCCTTGTCCACCAATATCTTTAGGTTTTCTTCAAAATTGACAAAGAGATCGAAATCTTCTGTCATGGCTACACAACCTGTTCTTGGTTCAGAATAGATGCTTTTAGAATAAACCTTCCTGGACTTTTAGTACACATTTGCTGACTGAGCGTCGGTTACTGTCCATTGCAAATGCAAGTCGCGTCCCTGGTTGAGCAGCAGGCGGAGACGTTGATGATCAATAACAGAATGCTTCGCCAGTAGGGCTGGTCAGCGTCATATGATTCCGGTCTGCTGGTTCGGTATGGCCTATTTGCTGTGCATCAATATCAAACGATGCGGCTATATCGATGACATCCCGAACACGATTCGCAGGCACATAAACTTCCATTCGATGCCCCATGTTGAATACCTTGTACATTTCCTCCCAGCTAGTGCCTGAAGCCTGCTGAATTGCAGTAAACAGAGGTGGGGTTGGGAATAGATTGTTTTTGACGAAATGAACATTGCGTCCAAATCGGATGCATTTGGTCTGGGCACCGCCTGAGCAATGAACCAGTCCGTGAATATCGGATCTCAACGTAGCCAGTACCTGGTTAATGACCGGGGCGTAGCTTCGAGTTGGACTCAAGATCGCATCACCCACTGTCATAGATGAAGCCGGGAGTTCGTCCTCCATTCGGTAAGGTCCGCAATAAACCAGATCGCTCGGAACATTGGGATCAAACGTCTCCGGATAATTTTCCGCGTAATAGTCACTCAACATGTCGTGTCGAGCGCTGGTCAATCCGTTGCTTCCAATCCCGCTGTTTTCAGAAGATTCATAGCTAGCCTGACCGGTAGACGACAAGCCAACGATGGCGAGATCAGGGCCAATCTCGTTTCGAACTACATCTGATTTCTTCATGACGGCAACGGCGCAGGAGTCAACGACGATCGTACCCGTCAGATCACCGACATCTGCTGTTTCGCCGCCACCAGAAAAGATATGGGTTCCCTGCTCTCGAAGCTGAGCCATAAAAGCCTCGCTACCTTCGATTAAGGCGGACACAACTTCACCGGGACAGTTAAGCGCGTTGCGATTAATTGTGTTTGAAATAAGAATCCGGCCATTGACGCCTACACAGAGAAGATCATCCAGGTTCATTACGATACTGTCCTGAGCGATACCATTGAATACGCTGGTATCTCCTGTTTCTTTGTATTTCAGGTAAGCAATGATCGATTTTGTACCGCTGCCGTCTGCGTGGATTATGTTGCATTTTTCCGGATCCCCACTTAAATAGTCTTCGGTGATTTTGCAGAAGGCACCGGGAATGGTCCCGGCATCCAGGTGATCAACTACACTGTGAACCTCCGATTTGTCAGCGCTGACCCCCCGTGACTGATAGCGGCTGTTCTGAGGACTTGCGATGATAAATCCAGATCGATCCTTTGCGACAATCAAACCGCGAAATTCCAGTTGCCTGAATGCCTTGGCAACCGTATTGGTTGCAATCTGATTTTCACCTGCCAGGCTGCGAATGCTGGGCAACTTATCTCCCGGCTTCAATTCACCGGTGTTAATTGAAAAATGAAGCTGGTCGATAATCTGTTGAAACACGGGTGTTGATGCAGTGGTTTCGATGCTCAGTTTCACACTTGCGGCCCTTAACCTGTATTACACTAATAATACAGATAGTGGTCGGTAATTTCCAAGGCTAATGTTCGCGAATTCGATATCGGTATCTTCTATAATGCGCGCTCTTCGAATTTGGCGGCACCAAATGCAGGTAACAATTGTTGATTATGATGCGGGTAATTTACGCAGTGTCCAGAGAGCCTGTCATAAAGTAGGTCTGGACGCGGTAATTACGGCTGAGCCGGAACAGATCGCCAGAGCAGATAAGGTGATCTTCCCCGGTGTTGGTTCTGCTGTGAGTGCGATTGATACATTGCATAGGAGAGGTCTGTTTGAAGCGCTGATTGAGTTCTACCGAACCGGTAAACCTTTCCTCGGAATTTGTCTCGGTAGCCAGATTGTTCTTCAATTCACTGACGAAGGTGACAAAGAATGCCTGGGGCTGGTTGATGGCGCGTGTCAGCGATTTGATTTTCCGGACAGGACGCTGAAGATTCCTCATATTGGCTGGAATGAAATTGAGATTCAGCGATCCCATCATATGTTGAAGAATGTACAGTCAGGTGATGAGTTCTACTTTGTGCACTCCTACTTCAACCGACCCTCTCAGAAAGAGGCAGTTGTTGCAGTGACCGAATATAGTCTGGAATTTTGTTCTATCCTCGCGAAGGACAATTTGTTTGCCACTCAGTTTCACCTGGAGAAGAGTGGCCGGAAAGGGCTCTCTATCTTGTCTGAGTTTGCGACCTGGGACGGAGAGCCGTCATGTTAAGCAAGAGAATTATATCCTGTCTTGATGTTCGTGATGGAAAACTAGCCAAGAGTGTCAAATTTGTAGATACACGAGACATAGGAGATCCGTTAGAAAAAGCCCTTGAATACTATGAAGATGGCCTCGATGAGCTGGTTTTTTATGACATCACTGCCTCAAGCGATGATCGGGACATCATGCTCGATGTGGTGGAAGCTGTCGCAGAAAAAATATTCATCCCGTTTTCTGTAGGAGGTGGTATTCGTTCAGTTGAAGATGCAAATAAGTTGCTCTGGGCAGGCGCAGAGAAAATCAATGTCAATTCTGCCGCTGTACAGAGACCCGAACTGATTTCGGAATGTGCTCACGCGATAGGCAATCAGAATGTTGTACTGTCGATAGATATTCTCAAAGTCGAACTATGCAGAGATTTTCCAAGCGGGTACGAGGTAGTGATAAATGGGGGTCGCAAGCCAATGGGCGTTGACGCACTAAAGTGGGCAATGAAAGGTGAGGAATTGGGCGCTGGAGAACTTGTGATCAACTCCATTGATGCTGATGGTACCAGGGAAGGGTATGAGATCAATCTCACTCGAATGATTGCAGAAGCAGTATCGATCCCGGTAATCGCTTCAGGTGGTGCCGGAAAGCCTGAACATCTCTATGAGGTTCTAACTGAAGGGAAAGCAGATGCTGCGCTTATTGCGTCGATGGTTCATTTTGGCGAGTACACAGTCGGTGGTCTAAAAAAATGGCTTCATGAGAAGGGAGTTAAAGTTAGGCTGAACTACTAGGAGTGGTCATGGGTAACGACCGATTCGAGGAACTAGAAACAAAAATAGCCTTCCAGGAAGATGTCATACAGAAGCTGGATGATGCACTAGCGAGTCAGCAACAGCAGATTATGGATCTTCAGATCCAGTTGAAACATGTGACATCGCAACTCAAGACGCTGGAGACTCAGTTACCGGATTCTGCGGAACCCCCGCCACCACATTATTAAGTTGTTGGAGATTACAAATGAAAGCAGTTCTTGTCGATGAAAACAAAGAAATGAGCTGGGGTGAAACTGATACTCCGGAAGTCGGCCCGCATGAGGTGCAGATCAAGGTTCATGCAACGGCGATTAATCGAGCCGATCTTATGCAAAGGCGGGGATTTTATCCGCCACCACTGGGTGCGAGCCCTGTTATGGGTCTTGAATGTGCTGGGGAAATTTCTGCTGTTGGGGACAATGTGACCCGATGGCAGGAAGGAGACCGGGTTTGTGCTCTGATCGCCGGGGGTGGATATGCGGAGTATGTCGTGGTGCATCAGGGAAGTGTCGCCCCGATACCAGGTGGTCTTTCAATAGCGCACGGCGCCTGTTTGCCCGAGGTATTTGCCACGGCGTGGCTTAATCTTTTTATGGAGGCGGATCTAAAACCAGGTGAGAAAGTTATTCTTCATGCGGGTGCAAGTGGCGTTGGAACAGCAGGTATTCAGTTGTGCAAGGCTTTCGGTAATTCTTGTTTTATCACGGTAGGCAGCGAGGAAAAACTTGCAGCCTGCATTGATCTGGGTGCAGATGGTGGCAGCAATCGTCATTCCGAGAATTTTGCAGAAAAAGCGGCTGGATTTGCCGGAAGCGAAGGGATCGACGTTATTCTCGACCCTGTTGGCGGCTCGTACCTGGCAGATAACATGAAGCTTCTGGGAATGAACGGCAGACTGGTGTTGATTGGGCTGATGGGAGGGAGCCAGTCCAATATTGAGTTGTCGATGTTGATGATGAAGCGACTGAGGATTATCGGGTCAACCTTACGTGCCAGACCTATTCACGAGAAGGAGGAAATTATCCATCAGCTGGTGGAATTGGTGTGGCCCAGGATTGAATCAGGCGAAATTCGTCCCATTGTAGATACCGTTTTTCCTATTCAGGAGGTTGAGAAAGCCCACGATCTGGTCGCGTCAGATAAAACGATAGGTAAAGTAGTGTTATCAGTAGTTTAGTACTGCAGGGTGTTGCTGTTACTACGATTTTCTGAGCGTTCTTTTAATCTTATTTGAACATCAAAGAAAACAAAAACATATCCTAAGCAATCAACCTAAGCAATCAACCTAAGCAATCAACCTAAGCAATCAAATAGGTGGAGTGGATTAAACTTCAGCCACATCCTCCGCTTGAAAACCTTTTTCTGTTTCAGAAATATCGAATTCTACTTGTGCCCCTTGCTTGAGAGTGCGGTAGCCCTCACCGCGAATCGAACGAAAGTGAACGAAAACATCTTCCCCTGACTCTCTTTCAATAAATCCAAAACCTTTGGCGTCGTTGAACCATTTTACGGTTCCAGACTGTCGTTCAGACATAGCCAACTACCTCTGTTTTTATTATCACTACCCAGTTCTGTGGCCCTATGGTTCAGAACCCCATGATTAAGCAGAAATAGCAAGCGCTGTGCAAGTTTTTTTTTAAGGAAATCCAAAGGTTTAGCAAGATAATAACGAGAACAGGCCGCAAAAGGCGCGAAAGTTCGACTCAGCATCACTCTATGTAACCGTAACCGATATTCATATAACGCCTCACTTGTATAAGTGTTATCTATTATGGTGTTGAAGCGAGTCGGTCACAGACTGCTAACGCGAACTTTCTGCTCTTCGAGCTGCTCAAGGGCAGCAATTACATCGGTCAGTTTGTCTTTTTCCTTTTGCACAACGTCTGCTGGCGCCTTGTTCAGGAAATGTGGATTTTTGATCTTGCCCTCTGCTCTGGATTTGTCCTGCTGCTTGCGATCAATTTCTTTATCGAGTCGTGCAATCTCAGCGTTTTTGTCGATGAGACCTGCCAGGGGTACAAGTACCTGCATATCTCCGATCAGGTGGGTTGCTGATGGCGGGGTGTTTTCATTTTTCTCAAGCCACTCTATCCTTTCCGGTTTAACCAGAAATTCAAGTAAATCAAAATAGCTGTCTAGTCGCGCCTTATCGTTCTCGTTTCCGTTGTGGAGCAACACAGGGATTGGTTTGCCAAACGAGATGTCATATTCACCTCGAATATTCCGTGATGCGGTGACTATTGCCTTTATCCAGGCGACGTCGGATTCAGCTTCAGGATCAGATAGATTGTCGTTTGCCTCAGGGAATATCTGCAACATAATGGTCTCACCCTCGCCGCGAACACTGGCGGGTACCTGTTGCCAGATTTCTTCCGTCATAAATGGTATGAAAGGATGTGCCAGCCTGAGGGTGGTCTCGAGGGTATTAAGAAGCGTAAAGCGGGTAGTACGCAGCTGTATTTCTGATGAGGTCTTCGAATTAAGAATCGGTTTGCAGAGCTCAAGATACCAGTCGCACAGTTCATCCCAAACGAATTCGTAGATTGCCTTTGCAGCGAGGTCATATCGATAGGTCTGCATTGCAAGATTCACTGCGGCAACTGTTTTTTGCAGTTCTGAAGTAATCCAGCGATCAATGACACTGAGGTCTTCCTCACCTTTGGTGAAATCAGCATCATTGGCATGATCGAGTGTATTCATGAAAACGAAATGAGCCGCGTTCCAGAGTTTGTTGCAGAAATTTCGATATCCCTCAACGCGATTCATGTCAAAACGAATGGTCCGACTGCTTGTTGCAATCGAATAGAACGTAAATCTTAAGGCATCCGTCCCGTATGCTTCGATTCCGTTGGGATATTCTTTACGTGTTGCTTTCTCAATTTTTGCAGTCATTCTGGGCTGAAGCATATTGCTGGTGCGATTCTCTATCAGGGCGTCAAGATTGATACCGTCAATGATATCCAGGGGATCAAGACCATTCCCTTTTGACTTGGACATTTTCTGTCCTTCTACATCAGTCACAAGGCCAGTCACGTAGACCTTTTTGAAGGGCACTTCATCCATGAATTTCAGAGTGAACATAATCATCCTCGATACCCAGAATGTGATGATATCGTGGCCTGTGACCATCACGTCGGTTGAGTGGAAAGTTTCGAGATTGTTCGTTTGGTCTGGCCAGCCCAGGGTCGAGAAAGTCCATAGCGCTGATGAAAACCAGGTGTCCAGCACGTCTTCGTCTCTTCTGAGGGTGGTTTCATCAGCAAGCTTGTATTTATCTCTAACTTCCTGCTCGCTTCGTCCGACATAAATCTTGTCACTTTCGTCGTACCAGGCAGGGATCTGGTGCCCCCACCATTGCTGCCTTGAGATACACCAGTCCTGAATATCGCGCATCCAGGCAAAATAGGTATTCTCGTAGTTCTTCGGGATGAACTCGATATGTCCGTCTTCTACTGCTTTGATCGCAGGTTCGGCCAGGGGTTTGATCTTCACGAACCACTGATCACTCAGGTATGGCTCAACCACCACACCTGACTTTTCACCGCGAGGGACCACCATCTTGTGGCCCTCTATTTCCTGGATCAGATTGAGTGCTTCGAGATCCGCAACGACCTGTTTTCGTGCTTCATAGCGATCCATACCGCGATAGGCCTGCGGTGAATTCTCATTCAGTGAAGCGTTGTCGTTAAAGATATTGATCAATTCAAGATTGTGTCGATTACCCACATCGTAGTCATTGAAGTCGTGGGCAGGTGTAATCTTGACACAACCTGTGCCAAATTCTTTGTCCACGTAGTAGTCAGCTATGATCGGGATTGTCCGTTCTGTGAGTGGCAGTTGCACCTCTTTGCCAACGAGGTGCTTGTAACGTTCATCATCAGGATGCACTGCAACCGCGCTATCTCCCAGCATTGTTTCCGGTCTTGTCGTCGCAACGACCATGAACTTGTCGGGGTTGTCGACCAGCGGGTACTTGAAGTGCCATAGATGTCCATCCTCTTCTTCCTGCTCGACCTCAAGATCGGAAATTGAAGTTTCCAGAACCGGATCCCAGTTGACCAGACGTTTTCCTCGGTAAATCAGGCCTTCATCATAAAGCTGGACAAAGACTTCGAGGACAGCACGAGACAATCCTTCATCAAGCGTGAATCTTTCTGTTTCCCAGTGAAGTGATGCACCTAGTCTTCGAAGTTGCCTTGTTATTGTGTCGCCAGATTCTTCCTTCCAGTCCCAAACCCTGTCCAGAAATTTCTCGCGACCAAGATCAGCAGGTTTAATACCTTCGGCAGCCAGCTGCTCCGTAACCAGTAATTGTGTCGAGATACCTGCGTGATCAGTTCCCATTTGCCACAGCGTCTTATCTCCTTTCATGCGCCTGTAGCGGATGAGCGAATCCACCAGGCTGTGCTGGAATGCGTGACCCATATGCAGGGTTCCAGTGACGTTGGGTGGTGGTATGGCGATCGAGAAAGGTTGACCGTTCCCGGAGGGAGCAAAATAGTTGGCTTCCTCCCATTTTTGATACCAGGTTTGCTCGATATCCTGAGGTTGGTACTTCTTCATGTTGCGTTAACGGTTGGCCTTTTTATGGCCAGGTGAATGGGAAGTGGAATTATACACATATTCTCAAATATGCCATGCTGATTGCGTAAACGGTAGCCAGGGAAGCTATGATTTGGAGCGGTCATCCTGATTGAGGTCGAGATTATCCAGCAATGAGGTCAGTTCGTCTCTCAGCCTTCGAACAATTTCGGTTGAATATTCCTGTACTAGTGAATCGATCACCCTGGCGGCGTGTTCCTTAATCTTTTCGGTTTCGAGTTCATGATCCTGGGTTGAGCGACTGGTTTCGTTCAATGTGATATCAGGTGGTCTGCCAAATAAGTCATTGGTCACGGGTGCTGGACTGTCGGTGTGGTCCTCGCCGCCAGTTGGCGCCTTTTGCTTGGTACGGCGGCGGACCGGCAATGGCAAATGCGTATGAAAAACAACGCCTTCCAGCAGAGGAATCTGGGCAGGCACATTCTCTGTCTCGGTGTCCTTCTCTGTGCCCGTCTCTGTGCCCGTCTCTGTGCTATTGTTATTCGCCATTGTTTGCTTTCATCTCGTGATAGTGCAGAGGATAACCCCGATCCTGATAGAACTTGTAGCTTATTCTGGCAGATTCACGGCTAAGTTCATCCAGTGGTACCACCTCTGCCACCCGTTCGAAGCGACTAAAAAAACCTGGAATATCATTGGAAAGATTTACCAGGATATCGCAATGATCAGGTTCGACCCCGTGGGAAATCTTGACTCTCACGCCCGGCTCCTTCGCTCCCTGGTCAACTTTCGCCTCGTCGTCATGAGCACAGATCAGGTGCGGAATAAACCGGTCAGGTCGGAAGCTCCATAACAAATTATCAAGTTGCTCTGACTGAGCGACTGTACTCGTGTGAATGTGGATATGATGACCGAGGTGGTAGATTTTGTCGATTAGTCTGCAGGTAAAGAGCAATGGCTCTTCCTCACTGTCAATCTGGTAAAAATCAATTCTGGTCACTTTTAATTCTGCGCAGCGTCGTTAGCACGATCCATCAGATATTGAGTCAACAAGGGTACTGGCCTGCCGGTAGATCCTTTCTGAGGACCGGTTCCTTTGAAGGCAGTACCCGCGATGTCCAGATGGGCCCACCGGTATTTCTTGGTGAATCGAGACAGGAAGCAAGCCGCTGTAATGGAACCAGCCTCAGGACCTCCAACATTTGCCATATCTGCGAATGCGCTGCTGATTTGCTTTTGATATTCATCCCACAGCGGCATTCGCCAGACCCGGTCATAGGTCTCATCACCAGCCTGATTTATGTTGCCCGCCAGCTCATCGTCATTAGCGTAAAGTGCAGAGGGGTGTGACCCCAGAGCGGTTATACAGGCGCCTGTTAATGTGGCGATATCAATGACTGTAGCCGGGTTGAATTTATCTATGTATGTCAGGGCATCACTAAGAACCAGACGACCTTCCGCGTCGGTATTTAGAATTTCGATGGTTTGTCCTGACATGCTTTTTACGATATCTCCGGGTCGAGATGCCTGACCCGATGGCATATTCTCTGCAGCAGCAATAACGCCGATCACATTGATGGGTAGATCGAGTTCGGCAACGGTATTCATTGCGCCGAAGACACTGGCGGCGCCGCACATGTCAAAAATCATGCCGGCCATGGCTCCAGCAGATTTGAGACTGATACCACCGCTATCGAATGTGATGCCCTTACCGACCAGAACATGGGGTTGATCTTTGGGTTTTGCACCCTTGTGCTGAATGACGATAAGTTTCGAGGCTTGTTCGCTGCCTTTACCAACAGAGAGAAGAGCTCCCATGCCCAGCTTCTCCATTTCTTTTTCATCCAGGATTTTGGTCGTCAGTGACTCATAGGACTTTGCAAGATCTTGAGCTTTGTCAGCGAGGAAGCCTGGGGTACAGAGATTACCTGGTGTATTGCCCAGGTCTTTTGCGAATGCAATACCCGCTGCAACAGCGTTGGCGTCACCGATTGCCGCCAGAACCGTGGCTCGATCGTTTTTGTCGGCAAGCTGCAACTCGACACTTTCCAGTTTAGATGCATCGCCGTTTGATGATACTCCATCTGATGATACTCCATCTGATGATACTCCATTAGCATCATTCGCTGCTTCTCCTTTCATATCTGTGAAGAGATAAACGGCGGCATTGAACTGTTCAACCAGTCGTCGAGTTTTCCAGGTCAGATCCTTAGCACCGGCTTCAGCCTCCAGCAGGCAACAGAGTGTGTTCTTTACAGGAATTCGTTTCAGGGCGGCGATGGTAGCGTTGACTATCTGAATGTACTTCGATGCGTCAGCAGACTCGGGGTTACCCAGCCCAACCAGCATGACCCTGGCGGCATTGATGCCGCGAACATCGTGCAGCGTTATGGTTTGTCCAATCTTACCGGTGAGATCACCACGGTTGATGACCTTTCTGATATATCCCTTACTTGCCCTGTCCAGTAGTTTTGCCGTTGGGCTAAGAAGGCTGTTTTCGTATAGGCCAATCACAACACATTGGCTGCGAGATTTTACCGGGTTACCAGCTTTGATTCCGATTTGCATGCAAACTCCTAAAGACATTGAGACAAGTGAGGTGGATAATATAACGCTTATAAACAGCCCGGTCAGCTAAGATCTGTTGAATTTGGTTTGATTCTTTATCGATATTTCGCGAAAGAGGTTTTCATTACGATGCTGGCCATAGCCAGTATCGTGCTGGTGATCTCTATGGGTTGGCGGTTTAGTGGCTATCTGAACCAGGCTGCCGAAGGTACGCTGACAAAAGATATCCTGTTACTGATTATGGTTTATCGTTTGCCGGGATTTCTTGAACTCATTATTCCGATCAGTTTTTTCCTTGCCATTATGCTGGCCTATGGTCGATTTTATGCCGACAGCGAGATGATTGTGTTGGAATCCTTCGGCATGAGTCCGGCTCGTTTGCTGATGATTACGCTTATGCTGGCACTTGTTGTTATGTTCTTCACAGCGGCGTTGTCACTGTGGTTAAAGCCGTCTGGTGAGGAGCAGGCTGAAGCATTATTTACTGATCAAAGAAATTTAACCGAATTCGATCTGCTGGCAGCAGGGCGTTTCCAGACGCTACATTCCGGAAAACGGGTAACCTACGCTGAGGAAGTAGATGCTGAAAGACTAGATGGTATATTCATCAACGAGTACAAGGAATCTGATTTGCAGGGAGCCAAGGATGTCGCCACGGTCAAAGCGGAGAGCGGCGCAACGATCGTGGATGCCAATGGCAGTCGATTTCTGGTCTTGACCGATGGAACCCGTTACGAGGGGAAACCTGGTGATAAGGATTTTCAGGTGA
>Ga0187827_10000352_pt1 | contig 73252 bp, 68 predicted proteins | sample ETNtaG_39_FD_167969 | JGI IMG/M metagenome (GOLD analysis project Ga0187827, IMG submission 167969) | Marine microbial and viral communities from oxygen minimum zone, Eastern Pacific Ocean - ETNP2014_SV_150_PacBio MetaG (Illumina Assembly) | ecosystem: Environmental > Aquatic > Marine > Hypoxic... | reverse complement strand
AGAGATAGCAATAATTACTCTAACTAACTTATCCATAAAAAAGTCTTCAGGTAAAAACATTGGAAACATTACAGATGACATAAATAATACAGTTATTAAAGGAACGCCTCTCCAAAATTCTATAAAACCAATAGAAATATATCTAACAGTAGGTAATACAGATCTTCTTCCTAAAGCTAAAAACATGCCTACTGGAAAACAAAAAATCAAACAAAAGAAAGAAACCACAAAAGTTAAAGATAAACCTCCCCAAGCGCCTGTTTCTACCCATGTAAGCCCAAATGAACCTCCGGATATCAAATAGTAAATTAATATAAAAGCTATAATTGGATAAATAACTACATAATATAAAGTTAAAAATTTCTTAATGTTTCCTGAAGGAATTAAGCCAACAAAAGCAAGGGCTATTAGTAGAATGAAAGATATATTTATTCTCCACTGAAATTCATTTGGATACATTCCATATATAAATCTATTTAGCCAAATTTTTATATAAGTCCAACAAGCACCACTACCTGTGCAAGCTTCTTTTGTTTCACCGGCTATATTGGCATCTATAATAAACCAACTCAAAGTACCTGGAATCGCTTTAATTATAGAAAAAATAATTAATAAAGTTAAAACTGCATTAAATGTATTAGTATTAATATTTTTATTTAATAAATCTAAATTTTTTATTCCTGAAAATTCTATTCTTATAAGATGAAATCCTATAATTCCCAAAGCTAAAGGAAGTAAAAAACTAATAAAATTAGGCAAAAATAATGTGATGTTTATTTTGAAAAAAGAACTTAAAGATACATCAAAAAATGCTACAAAAAGTAAAAATAAACCACTGTATAAATATCTAGTTATATTTTCTCTATCAGGTTTTAAAAAACTTAATTTATTCATTATTTTTCTTTAATAGCTATTTTTTTATTATACCAATTCATTAAGAGTGAAATAAACAAACTAATTGATAAATACGTTAACATTGTAATTGTAACTATTTCTATTGCTCTTCCCGTTTGCATTAATGCAGTTCCAGCAAATACTAAAACTAAATCAGGATAAGCTATTGCTGCTGCAAGTGAAGAATTTTTAGTTAAATTCAAGTATTGGTTTGTAGTTGGTGGTATTATAATTCTTAATGCTTGTGGCATTATTACTAATTTTAGAATTTGGTTTGGTGTTAATCCTATAGAAGCAGCCGCTTCTTTTTGACCTTTGCTAATTCCTTGAACACCTGCTCTTACACATTCGGCAATAAATGTAGCTGTATAAAGCGACAATGCTAAAGTTAAAGCAATAAGCTCGGGTGGTATTCCAAGACCCCCTTCATAAATAAATGATGTGACTGATAATTGTTTTATAACAGGGACTTCAAAATTTAAGGAAACTCCACCAATTAAAAAAGTTAACAGTGGTAAAATTATAAACAAACTTGTTGAAATAGAAAAAACTGGCAGTTGTTTACCTTCGTTTTCTTGTAATTTTTTTGCATAATTTTTTATTATTAAAATAGAAATTGTTGCAGCAATTATTGAATAAAAAAATATATCTAAATTTTCCCATACAAAACGAGGTACAAACAAACCTTTAATTGTTAAGAAAAAAACTCCAAACATAGAATCTGCATCCTGAGGCAAAGGTAGAGCTCTAAGAGCAGCAAAATACCAGAAAAATATTTGCAATAACAAAGGTATGTTTCTAAAAAATTCAACATAAACAGCTGCTGATCTTTCAATTAAATAGTTTGGTGATAATCTTGCAATTCCAACTATTACTCCAATAATTGTTGAAAATACAATTCCTAAAAAAGCAACCAAAAGTGTGTTCAGCAATCCAACTAGATATGCTCTAGCATATGAATGGGATCCATCATATTCTATTAAAGAAAATTGAACATCAAATGATGACTCTTGAGTTAAAAAGCCGAAACCAAATTCAATACCCCTGTTATCCATATTGATTTGAGCATTAAATGTAAAAAAACCAAAAACTAGAACAACAACTAACAGCGTAATTAGCTGTGGGAGTATTTTGTTAAGTTTAAAATTCATATATTAAATTAGAGTGATTCTAAAAAAAAGGGCTAGAAAAATCTAGCCCTTTTTAAAGTTTATTAAATAAAAATTATCTTGCAGGTGGTACGTAAAGTATTCCGCCTTTAGTCCATAATTCGTTTGGACCTCTATCAGGCAAAATACCAGTGTCTGCTATATTTCTCTTATAGCTTTCACCATAGTTACCAACTTGTTTGATAATTCTTAAACTCCACTCATTATCTAAACCAAAAGCAGCACCTAATTCACCTTCCGCACCAACAAGTCTCTTAATAGCTGGGTTTTCAGAAGTTTTCATAGCGTCTGCGTTTCCAGAGTTAACACCGTATTCTTCAGCTTCAATCATTACGTTCAATGACCATCTAACGATATCTTCCCATACAGAATCACCTTGTCTAACAACAGGGCCTAATGGCTCTTTTGAAATAGTTTCAGGTAAAACTATGTGGTCATCTGGATTGCTCAGTTTAGTTCTTTGAGCAGCAAGACCTGATTTATCAGTTGTGTAAGTATCACATCTTCCAGCATCATAAGCGGCAACAACTTCGTCAGCTTTTTCAAAAGCTACTGGCTCATAAGAAATTCCTTTTGAGTTAAAGAAGTCTCTCATGTTAAGTTCAGTTGTAGTACCAATATTTGTACATGCTGAAATTCCACTTTTAAATTGGCTTGTAGAAGTTATTCCAGAAGATTTTCTAACCATAAATCCTTGACCATCGTAGAAGTTTACTCCAACGAAAGTAAGGCCAATGTCAGCATCTCTAGAAAGTGTCCAAGTTGTGTTTCTTGATAAGATATCAATCTCACCAGAAGTTAAAGCTGTAAATCTTTCTTTAGCACTTAGTGGAGTGAATTTTACTTTATTCGCGTCACCTAGTACTGCAGCAGCAACTGCTCTACAAACATCAACGTCTACACCAGTCCAATTTCCAGATGCATCAGCATTAGAAAATCCTGGAAGACCTTGGGAAACACCACATCTTACAAAGCCTTTTTTCTGAGTGTTCTTAAGTGTTTTTGATTTCTTCGCAGCCATTGTTTCTGTGGTAAAAGCAAACAGCACAGCAATCATAGCAACAAAAGAAGTCAATTGTTTTATTAATTTAAACATTATTTTCCCTCTTGTTTATTTGTTAACAAATAATTCAAAAAATTATTTTGAATTACAATAATTAAAGCAGAAACTTAGAAGTGCATCAATGATAAAATAATCGCACTAGGTAATGATTATAGGATAAAATGGCGCGCCCTGAAGGATTCGAACCTCCGACCCACGGTTTAGAAAACCGTTGCTCTATCCAACTGAGCTAAGGGCGCAATTTAAAAACTATTATAACATTTAATTTTTAATTACAAATTTTTTAATTAAAATTAAAATTGAAATAAACTCTATACGCCCAATTATCATAAAAACAATTAAAATGAATTTTATTGAAATAGAAAATTCAGCAAAAATTAGATTTTCTAAACCATGCAAGCTTGAGTTGACTGTATTCATTAATGTTAAAATACTTAGTTTAAAAGCGTTATCAAATTCAATGTTAAATAAAGTTAAAAAACAAATAAGCAAAGTTAGAGATAAAATAAAAATTATAACTGTAAAGAAATATTTATTTATATCGCTTAAGCCAATTTTAACTTTTGAAAATAAAACTTTGTTTAAAAGCACATGTTTTGGTTTTGAATGCGAGACTAGTTCGTTAAATGAAAATTTTGTTAAAAGGAATATTTTTAAAAACCTCAAACCAGAACTTGTGGAAACTAGAGACCCTCCAATTATGATTAAAATTAGAAATATAAAATTATTATAGTTGTAATTATCAAAGAAAAATCCGATATTTGATATACTGCTTATTAAAGAAAATAATGTAATAGAAAAATTATTGAATTGATTAAAAAATATAAAGAATATTGCAACTAAAAAAATAAAATATACTAATAAGTAATAATCTTCAGTAAAAACTAATAAATCATTTTTTTTGAGAAATAAGATATTGTAAGAAAGTAATATGCCAAAAAAAGATATCAGCATAGATAATGAAAAAATATATATTTGAAAATTTGACTGTAAAATTTCACTAATATCATTTACTATTAAAAATCCCCCAGATGAGATAACGGTCAAAGCTAAATTGAATGAATCAAAAGATCTTAGATTAATAATTTTATAAATTATGAATAGCGCAAAAGTTATGAACGTATATACAAATAGTATTTTTGTTGATTGTTTAATTGTTTCAGTAATATCTAAAGAGATAAAATTTGTTAAAATTTTTTTGTAATTTTCATCATAAATATCTATTAAAAATAATATAGAAATTAAAAAGTATAAACCGCCAAACCATTGTGATGTTGATCTCCATAGCAATAAACTTTGATCAAGATGTTTTACATTTTCAAATACTGAGAATCCTGTAGATGTAAATCCAGATATTGCTTCAAAATAGCTATCTATAAAAGACAAATAATTAAGACCAAAATAATAAGGCATTGAAATAATTCCTGGTAAAATAAAATAACCCAGGGAAACTGAAATTATTTTTTCATAAATAGATATTTTCTTAAATTTATTTTTTTTTAAAAAAAATAAAGAGCTGAATATTAAAGATATTATTAGTGTGTATGTATAAACTTCTATATTGTTAAAAATTTCAAAATAGTATGAATAAATGATGTTAAAAAATGATAATACAGATAATACAAAGCAAAAAGAACCTATATAAATAAAACTAAATTTAAACATTTAAAATTATACAGAACTTATTCTGAATATATTTTCAACTAGTGGTATTTGATCTTTTTTAACAAGAAAAACTATAACATCATTTTTTTTAAATATATAATTTGAACGAGGTATGATTACTTCTTTTCCTCTTAGCACGGCACCTATCTTTATCTCATCTGGTAAATCTGCACTTTTAAGTTCCTTATTAATTAAATCGGAGGTTTCAATAATTTCTGCTTCAATTACTTCATATTCACCATTTAAAATTGAGTATGCAGACTCTATGGTTCCTTTGTGAACATGTTTAAGAATACTTGATACTGTATTCATTCTAGGATCTATTAGATCATCAATTTTTAAAGATGATTGTAAAAGGCTATAGTTAGGTTTCGTAGTTAATACCATTGTTCTTTTGTTTTTCGCAAATTTTTCAACTAAAACACCAACCATTAAATTATCTTCATCATCATTTGTTAGTGCTATAACTGTTTCTGTTTCCTCTAAATTCGCTTCTCTTAAAACTTCTTCATCTAATCCATCACCATTAATTACAATTGTATTACTTAATTCACTTGCAAGAAATTCTGCACGTTCTTTACTTTTTTCAATAATTTTTAATCTTATATCGTTTTGAGATAACTCAATATATTTTGCTAAATTATATCCAATATTTCCACCACCTATTAAAAGAATTTTTTTAGATATAGGATCATTGTGACCAAACGCCTCTAGAGTATCTTGAATTTGAGAAGCATTAATTGTCACATATGATTTATCATTTTTTTTCATCACATCATTTTTTTTAAGAAAAATAAATTTATTATCTCTAACGACACCCAAAATATTAGCATTTAATTTTGGAAATTTATTAGTTAGTTCGTTTAGTTTAATATTAAAAATTGGACATCTTTCATCAACTAAAATTTCGAGTAAACGAATATTATTATTAGCAAAAGGTACATTGTCACTGGCTCCGGGAGATTCGAGTTTTCTATAAATTGATTTTGCAATTTCAATTTCTGGTGAAATAACGAAATCTATAGGTAAATTTTCTTTATTAAATAATTGTGAAAATTTAGGATCCAAATATTCCTGGGATCGAATTCTTGCTATTTTTTTCGGGGTTTTAAATAACGAATATGCTATTTGACAGATAAGCATATTAATTTCATCATTTCTTGTAACAGCTATTATCATATTTGCTTCGGATATATTTGCTTTTTCTAGTATTGCTGGAGATGTGGCTTTTCCTACTATTGCTTTTACATCCAATGTTTCATTGATTTTTTGTATATCTTCACTTGACTGATCAATTACTGTAATTGAATGGTTTTGGCCATAAAGAAGTTTAGCTATAGTAAATCCTACTCTACCAGCGCCACATATAATAATATTCATTTAGTTAAATTCTTTGATTTCCAAAAGTTTCAATTTTCTATGTAAAGCAGATCTTTCCATGCCAACAAATTTAGCCGTTTTTGATATATTTCCACTAAATTTTTTCAATTGTGATGTTAAATACTCTCTTTCAAAATTTTCTCTTGCTTCTCTTAAAGTAAATGAAAGGTTTTCTGAAATATTAAATTCATGAGATGATGATTTTGTTAAAGACTCTTTAATAACTTCATTAATTTTATCTTGATTTTGGCCTGGAGATAAAATTATAATTCTTTCAACTAAATTTCTTAACTCCCTTACATTACCAGGCCAGTCATAATTTAGAAGAAAATTAAAATCTTTAATTTCAATTTTTTTAATACTATAAATTTCAGAAAGTTTTTCCATGAAATATTCAACAAGTATAGGAATATCGTTAATTCTTTTATTTAATGGTTCCAGTTTTATATTAAATACATTTAATCTATGAAAAAGGTCTTCTCTAAAATTTCCAATTTGTATTTCATAAGATAAGTCTTTATTTGTAGAACATATAATTCTAACATCTACATTAACATCGTGTTTGCCATTAATTCTTTTAAACTTTTGATCAATTAAAACTCTTAAGATTTTGGATTGAGTTTCAAGAGGTATTTCGGTAACTTCATCAATTAATAACACACCTCCTGAAGCTTTTTCAAGAGCGCCATAAACTATTGATCCATCTAAAAGTTCTTCTCCAAATAATTCCTTTTCATATTTTTCTGAATTAAGAAGCGCCCCATTTATAATAATAAAGGGTTTATTTTTACGATTAGAAATTAAATGAATTTTTCTAGCAACTAACTCTTTTCCGCTTCCAATTGGACCAGTAATAAATATTCTACTCTCAGAGGATGCTAGATGATCTATTTGATCTCTTATATTTGATATATTTTTACTTTCACCTACAATATCAAATGAATTAAATAACTTATCGTTAAGAGATTTATTCTCTTTTTTAAGATTGAAATTTTCTACAGCTCTATTAATAAAATTAGTTAATCTATTCTTATCAAATGGTTTTTGTATAAATTCAAATGCTCCTAATTTTAATGAATCAACGGCCATTTCAATGTTGGCGTGTCCAGAAATAATTATCACGGGAATATCTATATTTTTATTTTTTATATGATCTAATAATTTGAGTCCTTCGTTGTTTTCTGTTTTACTCAATTTAACATCCAATAAAGCTACATCAGGTAGTTTCTTGTCTATTTCAAATAATGCTTGTTGATAATTTGCAGCAACTCTTATCTTGTAACCTAGATCTGAAATCAATTCCTCTAATATATTTCTAATATCAGGATTATCATCCACAATTAGTATTTCGTTTGTCATTTGCTATTTATAAAATTTAATTTCAATCTTTGCGCCATCACTTAAATTTGTAAATTTAATCACACCATTATGATCATTAATAATTTTATTCACAATTGATAATCCAAGTCCAGTACCATCAGCTTTTGTTGTAAAATACGGTTTAGTTAATTCGCTAGTTTTTATATTTTCAAAACCTATTCCTGAATCTATAATTGTTAGAGATATATAGTCAATATGTTCGTCTATTTCTATATCAATATTTTTAACAAAATTAGAGGTTTTTATGCTTTTTTCTTTCAAACTTTCAATTGAGTTTTTGATTAAGTTAAAACAAACTCTACTTATTTGGTCGTGATCAAATTTAAAGATCACAGAAGAATTAGAATTGAAATTAATATTAATATCTTTGCCTATTTTTTTTAATAATTCAATATTTAGTAGAATCACATCTTTTAGATTGTTTTTCTTATAAACAGGTTTTGGCATTCTAGCAAAATCAGAAAATTCGTTTACCAAACTTTCAATTTGATTAATTTGATTATTTATAGTTTTTAAATTAATTTCGAATTTTTCTTTATTTTCGTTTTTAATATCCTGTAAATATTTTGATCTTAAATTATCAATTGTTAGCTGGATTGGAGTTAGTGGATTTTTTATTTCATGAGCCAATTTTCTAGCTATAGTTTCCCAAGCTTCCATTCGTTCTGAATTAATTAATTTTTGTTGTTGATCTTTAAGTTTAGCTATCATTGAATTAAAATTAGAGTTTAACTTTTCCATTTCAGTGTCAGTTTTAATGTCTGGAACTTTTGTATTTAAATCACCTTTTCCAATTAATTCCGATGCTGTAATTAAATTATTAATTGAAACAAAAAAACGTGAAGAAAATCTTATAGCAATTGTAATAGACAAAAATAAAAGTAGAGTTACTAATATTACATAAATAAGTGCAAAAGAAATTTTTATTCCTGTGCTTTGATCTTCTACTGTATAATAAAAATTAATTGCTTCTTCAGATTCTTGCAAATATTTAGATATATCTTTATCCAAATATTTAATTACATATAGATATAAATTATTATATTGTGGTAATTTAATTATAGCTCCTGAATAATTTTCAAAAGCATTAATAATTTTTAAAGGCCTATCATCATTAAGAACCATATTGATAGCTCTATCATCAATTGGCATATATTCAGTATCTTGAGCAGACATTATTAACTCTTTTTTGCTATTAATTAAATGTAATTGGTCAAGTCCTCTTAAAATTCTTTGATTGTTTAAATAATTTTGAAAAGCAGGTTTATTATCAGATAACTTAATATTTTTATTTAAATCAAATGCTGCAAGCACAATATCAGACTCAATTTTATTTCTTTTTTCATTTACATAATTTTTAGCAAGTTCATATGAATTATTTACAGCAGTTGTAATTTTTTGGTCAAAATATTTATCTAGCGCAAATGAAAAAATAAAAAGAGAGAAAACAGAAATTAATAATGAAGGTATAAGTGTAAATAATGAAAAAAAAACAATGTACTTCCTGTTTGCAATTGATCCTTTTACATTAATATTTGATTTAATTGAATTTGAAATTTCTTTAAAAATTAATACAAAAAATAAAATTAGAAATATAATATTTACATAGAGAAGGTTTTTTAAATTTTCTTGATTTAAATTAATAAAACTTTTATCCAAAAAAGTGAAAAATGTTATGAAACCTAATAATAATGTTGTAAAAAAGATTAATAAAATAAAGATATTTCTTTTTATGAAATCGATCATAAATTTAAAATATAGTAATTTTATTTAAAATAAACATATGAATAACTATTTTGTAATATTAGCCGCTGGGAAAGGGCAAAGATTTAATCATAATAAACCTAAGCAATATTTAGATTATAACGGAAAAATGTTAATTGATCACTCGATTGATAAAGCGTTAGAGTCTAAATTGTTTAAAAAAATCATAATAGTCATTTCAAAGAAATATAAAAACTATTTTAAAAAGTACAAAAAAAATAAAATATTAATAGTGAATGGTGGTAAAGAAAGAAAAGACTCATCATTAAATGCATTAAAAAGGATAAAAAATTTTAAACCAAAAAATGTACTCATTCATGATGCAGCAAGACCAGATTTTTCAATTAAATTGTTAATAAGTCTTACAAATCATTTAAAAAAAAATAAAGCAGTAATACCAGTTGTAAGTTCAAAAGACGCCATCAAATACAAAATAAAAAATCAAATTTTTAATCTTGAAAGAGACAAGTCTTTTTTAACACAAACACCTCAAGCTTTTAGATTCAAAGAATTATATGATATTGCTATAAATCGAAATAATAATGTTACTGACGAAGCAACACTTTTTATCAATCATAATTATAAAATAAAATTTATTTCTGGTGAAAATCTAAATAAAAAAATCACCTACTTTGACGATATTAAGACTCCAAAAACGTATTTTGGTATTGGCTTTGATATCCATAAATTAGTTAAAAATAAGAAACTTTTTTTAGGTGGAGTAAAAATACCATTCCATTCTGGTCTCAAAGGTCACTCGGATGGAGACGTAATTTTACACGCAATTACTGATTCAATATTAGGTGCCATACAAAAAAAAGATATTGGAACTTATTTTCCTAGTAATAAAAATAAATTTAAAAATATAAGATCAACAAAAATGTTAAAACCTATTTTAGATAATTTAAAAAAAGAAAACTTTAATATAAATAATCTAGATATAAATCTAATTTGTGAACAACCTAAAGTTTCTAAATATAGAAAAAAAATAATTAGTTCATTATCAAAACTTATGAAACTAAATAATAATAAGATTAATTTAAAAGGTAAAACTGTTGAAAAATTAGGTTTAATTGGTAAAGAAAAAGCAATAGCTTGTGAAGTAATTACTTCTTTAACTAAATATGATTAATCAAATTAATTTTTTATTCGTTACTTTATTTGGAATTGGAAAAATTTCAAAAATACCAGGAAGTGTTGCTTCTTTAGTTACAACGCTATTTTTATTTTTTTTGTTTCATATCTTAAATATTCAACCAAATATTATATTAATTTCAGTTATTATAATTTTTTTCATATCACTTTATGCGGTAAATATTTTTATAAAAGATCTGGATAACAAGGATCCAAAAGAAATAGTTATTGATGAATTTATTGGACAATCAATTCCTATATGTCTTTATGAAATTGCGCATGAAGGGACAAAAGAAACTAGCCAGGTTTTAACGTTTTATTTCATAATGTTTATTCTATTTAGAATATTTGATATCGTTAAACCCTTCCCTGTAAGCTACTATGACAATAATTTTAAAAACAGCTTCGGTGTTATAATGGATGATGTCTGCGCTGGTTTATATGTAGTAGCAGTGCTTGTTTTATATATGGTGATTACTTCATGATAAAACTTTCTAAAAAAATAGTTAAATTATTAAGTAAAAAAAAGGTAAAAATATCATTTGCAGAATCTTGTACTGGAGGTTTGCTTTCAAGTTCTATTACTTCAATAAGTGGCTCTTCTAAAGTTTTTACTCTTGGACTAATTACTTATTCAAATCAAGCAAAAATTAACATTCTTAAAGTTCCTAAAAAAATAATAATGAAACATGGTGCTGTAAGTTATGAAACTTGTTTATCCATGGTTAAAAATTTAAACAGAATTAGCAGAACTAATATTTCTGTTTCAATTACTGGAGTTGCTGGACCTAAATGTGGAACTAAGAAAAAACCTGTGGGATTAGTCTACATAGGCATAAAAAAAGCTGACAAAACTTTAGTTAAAAAGTACTTATTTAAAAATAAGAAAAGAAACTTAATTCAAAGAGCAGCCGTAAATAAAGCTTTAAATTTAGTTTTAAGTTTTGCTAAATAGTTCTTCTGCCCTCTTTTGAAAAGCATCTGCAATTTTATCCAAGCCAAATTGAAACGATTTGGTCATAATCATATTTAAAAAATCGTTTTTTAATTCAAAATCAATATCAAATGAAACTTCAGTAAAATTATTTTCTTCCTTAAAATACCATTTATTTTTCAAATGTTTTAACGGACCATCGAGATTAGTTACATAAATGGAATCTTCTTTTTTATTAAATTTAACATCGCTTTTATAAGTATCTTTTAATGGACCTTTTCCAATAGTGAGGCCTGCTATCATTAATATTAAATCACCTTTCTCTTTTTTTTCATAAACTTTTGAATCCAAACAAAAAGGAATAAAAAGTGGGTATTTTTCTACATCAAGAACTAAATCAATTAGCTGTTCTTTTTTACACTCTATTAATCTATTAACTGATGCTTTGGACATTAGTTTGATTTATTCTATTTTTTTGAAGTTTCGCGAAATCTTCATCTGCGTGATAAGAAGATCTTGTTAATGGAGAGGATGAAACTAACAAAAATCCTTTAGACTTTGCGGCAATTTCTAATTCTTCAAACTCTTCTGGATTGTAATATCTATCTAAAGGATGGTGTTTAACAGATGGTTGTAAATATTGTCCTATAGTTAAGAAATCACCATCAGCGGATTTTAGGTCGTCCATTACTTGTAAAATTTCGTCTTTTTTTTCTCCCAATCCAACCATTAATCCTGATTTGGTAAAAATATCATTATCAATTTTTTTTGCATTTTTTAAAAGTTCTAACGAAGCAAAGTATCTAGATCCTGGTCTGACTTTTCTATAAAGTCCTGGAACTGTTTCTACGTTATGATTAAAAACGTCCGGTCTAGCTTCAATAACTTTTTTATAAGAGTCACCTTTTCTCAAAAAATCAGGAGTTAGAACTTCTAAAGTTGTATTTTGATTATTTTTTCTTGTTTCAACTATAACATCATGAAAATGATTGGCCCCTCCGTCATCTAGATCGTCCCTATCAACTGAAGTTATTACAGCATGTTTTAAATTTAATTTTTGAATAGCAGAAGAAATTTTATTTGGTTCTAATGGATCGAGAGCTTTTGGTTTACCAGTTATAACATCGCAAAAAGCACAAGCTCTTGTGCAAGTGTCTCCCATAATTAAAAAAGTTGCGTACCTTTTGCTCCAGCATTCTGTTATATTTGGACAGTTGGCTTCTTGGCAAACAGTTTTAAGTTTATATTGATTAACAATACTTTTGGTTGAAAAGAATTCTTGGCTATTTACAATTTTTGATCTGATCCAATTTGGTTTTTTTTTAATTGGATTAATCTGTTGGTTTTTTTTTTCGGGATGTCTAATTTTCATCTTTTAATACGTAAATCTTTTCACCTTTTTTGCTATAAATAAATTTTTCTCTAATTAAAATTTCTACATAATCAGTGTCTAAATTATTGCTTAATAAAGAATTTTTAAATTCTAGATTATCTATTTTTTCTTTAATTTGTTTCTCTTCCAGCTTTAAATAGGAAAGTAAATTTCCTTTTTTTAATAAAGAAATTAAACCTCTTTCACCATCTAAGAGATTAAAGAAAAAATACAAAAACAAAAATGTACCGAAAATAACAAAATAGTTTTTCTTAATTTTTTCTATCATAATTTGTTCATTTTTGCTTTTTTTCCTAAGTTTTCTTCTATTCTCAGTATTTGATTGTACTTTGCAACTCTTTCTGATCTGCATAAAGAACCTGATTTTATTTGATTTGAGTCCGTGCCAACTGATAAATCAGCTATAAACGTATCTTCAGATTCACCAGATCTATGTGAAATTATAGTATTAAATCCAATGCTTTGAGCAAACTTAATAACTTCGATTGTTTCTGTTACAGTGCCTATCTGGTTTAGTTTAATTAATATAGCGTTTGATGATTGGTTTAAAAAACCAATTTTTAACCTATGAAGGTTTGTTGCATACAAATCATCTCCTACTATCTGAATTCTTTTGTTCGTAACATTCATAAATTTACTCCAGGATAACCAGTCATTTTCAGCAAAAGGATCTTCGATTGATTTAATTTTAAATTTATTAATTAACTTTTTATATTCTATTATTGATTTTTGAACTGAAGCATATTTTTTTGAATGAATGGCATATTTATTTTTTTTAAATAATTCATTAGCAGCAACATCTAAACATATTGAAATATCTTTTCCATTTTTAAATCCTGAATTTTCAATTGATTTTACTATTAATTTTAATGCATCTTCATTCCTACTTATCATTGGAGCAAATCCACCTTCATCACCAACTGAGATTGACTCACCTCTTTTTTTAATTAAGACTTTTAAATTATTAATTACTAAAAAACACATTCTTATCGCTTCAGTAATTGATTTTGCTTTGTCGGGTCTAATCATAAATTCTTGTATTCTAAGACCATTATTTGCATGAGCTCCCCCATTGATTACATTCATTAATGGATAAGGTAATTTAAAATTTTTTTTAATTAGAAAAGTTTTATAAAGAGGTATTTTTCTAATTTTCGCTGACAATTTTTTAACAGCCATTGAAACTGCTAATAGTGAATTTGCACCAAATTTTTTCTTCTGTTTTGTGCCATCAAGTTTAATTAAAATATAATCAATTTTTTCTTGATTATGTATATTTTGATTTTTTAACTTTTTTGAAATTTTTGTATTTATCAATTTAACGGCTTTTAAAACGCTTTTTCCTAAATATTTTTTATTTGAAATATCTCTTTTTTCAAAAGCTTCGTGTGATCCTGTTGAGGCACCTGACGGGCAAATAGCTCTTGCTTTCATATTATTGGCAAAAACTTCAGCTTCAATTGTGGGATTTCCTCTGCTGTCATAAACCTGTCTACCTATGACTTTTGTTATTTTGCTCATTAATTATTTTTTTACTAAACTATCTATTTCAACAATTTGAGAAATCAAACTTTCTAATTTATTTAATGGAACCATATTCGGTCCATCAGATGGAGCATTATCTGGATCTTGATGGGTTTCTAAAAAGATTCCAGCAATTCCAACTGCTGCTGCTGCTCTTGATAAATATTCTACAAATTCTCTTTGTCCTCCACTTTTTTCTCCCAATCCACCTGGTTGCTGAACTGAATGTGTGCCATCAAAAATTACTGGATATCCATTTCTTGACATTATTGGTATTGATCTCATATCTGATACTAGTGTGTTATATCCAAAACTTGCACCCCTCTCCGTTACTAAAATATTTTCATTTCCTGAATCAGATATTTTTTTAGTAACATTGGTCATATCCCAAGGTGCTAAGAACTGTCCTTTTTTTACATTAATAATTTTATTAGTTTTTGCTGCAGCTACTAATAAGTCTGTTTGGCGACATAGGAATGCAGGAATTTGCAATACGTCAACGTGTTTAGATACAATAGAACATTGTTCAATATTATGTACATCAGTTAACACTGGAACTTTTAAATCTTTTCTAATCTTATCAAAAACTGGCAATGACGAATCTAGTCCAGCGCCCCTCTTACCTTTTAAACTAGTTCTATTTGCTTTATCAAATGATGTTTTGTAAATGAATCCTATTTTAAATTTTGTTGCTATCTCTTTTATTTTTCCGGCCATATCAATAGCATGTTGTTCTGTTTCAAGCTGGCATGGTCCAGATATCAAAACTATTTTATTAATATTAGATATTTTTATGCCGTTACAATTAACTTCTTTATTTATCATTTATAGAATTTTGCAGCCTTGATAAATGATGAGAATAAAGGATGTGGTGTTAAAGGTCTAGATTTAAATTCAGGATGATACTGAACACCTATGAACCATGGGTGATTTTTAATCTCAATGATCTCAGGCAATTTATCATCAGGGGACATTCCTGAAAAAATCATTCCTTTATTTTCAAATTTATTCTTTAAATTTCTATTCACTTCGTACCTATGTCTATGTCTTTCGAATATAAATTTTGATTTATAAATTTTTTGTATCAGTGAATTATGTCTTAATTTAGCTTCGTACAATCCTAACCTCATAGTTCCACCTAAATCTTTATTTGTTCCTTTTATCAGTTTTCCATTTTTATTCCATTCACTCAACAAACCAATAACTGGATAGCATTTTTTATTTAATTCACTTGATCCAGCATCTTTAATTTTTAATGTATTTCGTGCAAATTCTATTACTGCCATTTGCATTCCAAAACAAATGCCTAAAAAAGGAATTTTATTTTTTCTTGCATAACTAATAGCTGATATTTTACCCTCAGTTCCTCTTTTTCCAAATCCTCCGGGTATTAGAATACCAGATACATTTTTTAAAATCTTATTAATTTGATTAGGTTTTAATTTATCTGATTCAATTCTAATTAAATTGACTTTTACGTTATTACTTATTCCACCATGAATTAATGCTTCATCTAAGGATTTATAAGCATCTTTTAAATTTACATATTTTCCTATAATTGCAATATTAACTATTTTCTTTGTATTTAAGACAGTTTGTGTAATTTTTTTCCAAGGTAATAAATTAACTTTTTTTCTTGGTTTTAATTTAAAATATTTTAAAACTTGTTTGTCTAATTTTTCATTATAAAAACTTATTGGCGCCTCATAAATTGTTCTTACATCAACAGTTTCTATAACATTATTTATATCTACATTGCAAAATAGTGATATTTTTTGTCTTTGGTCTAGAGGTATGGATTTTTGAGATCTACAAATAATAATATCTGGTTGAATACCAAGACTTCTTAACTCTTTAACAGAATGTTGAGTTGGTTTTGTTTTAATTTCGTCTGATGATTTTAAAAAAGGAACAAAAGTTAAATGAATAAATAAACTTTTATTTCTTCCAACTTCATTTGAAAATTGCCTTATAGCTTCAACGAATGGTAAGCTTTCTATATCACCAACTGTTCCTCCTATTTCACAAATAACAAAATCTTCATTGGATATATCGTCCTTTATAAACTCTCTTATCCTGTCAGTAACATGAGGTATAACCTGAACTGTTTTTCCTAAATATTTACCTTTACGTTCCTTTTTAATTATATCGCTATAAATTTTTCCAGTTGTAATATTGTCAGATTTTTTTGCTGATATATTTGTAAATCTTTCGTAATGTCCAAGATCTAAATCTGTTTCGGCCCCATCATTTGTTACAAAAACTTCTCCATGTTGAAATGGACTCATTGTTCCTGGATCAACATTTAAATATGGATCCATTTTTCTAATTCTTACTTTATAACCTTGAGATTTTAAAAGATAAGCTAAAGAAGCTGATGACAGTCCTTTGCCTAATGATGAAACCACGCCGCCAGTGACGAATATATATCGCGCCATGGAATTATGTTATAGACCGATATTTTATTATTTCAAAGTATTAATTATTATTTTCTGGAATTTTAGGTGTCTCTCCTTGATTTTCCTCAATTTTATCCAAAACTGAACCTGTAGGTTCTAGTTCACTTCTTGAAATTATTGTCAGAGACAAACTACAAATTATGAATAATGTTGCAACTATAGCTGTAGATTTTGTTAAAAAATTACCTGCAGATCTTGAAAACATAAAATTATCTTGAGACAAGCCGATCCCCAATGCTCCACCTTCAGATTTCTGGATTAGCACCATCAATACTAAAATAAAGGCCAGAATTATGTTTATTACAAGTAAAGTATTTTCCATGCGAACTAATTAATTGTTTTTTTTATTATATCAATGAATTTTTTTGAACTTTGAGAAGCTGATCCTACCAAAAAGCCGCTAATACCAATTATATTTTTAAGGGATGATATATTTTTATTATTGACTGAACCTCCATAAAGTATCGGTAATTTAAATCTAGTTCTTTTTGAAATTAATTTACTGATTTTGTTCACATTCATTTCTAATTCTTTATCTTTAGGTATTATGCCGGTTCCAATTGACCAAACAGGTTCATAAGCAATTAAAATATTTTGACAATTTTTCACTCCTTTAAGGCCGCGGTTAATTTGTTTTTTCAAAACTGAATGTGTAAGTTTTTTTCTTTTTTCTTTAAGAGTTTCCCCTATGCAAAAAACAATTTTTAAATTTTTATTAAGTGCAGAACGAATTTTTTTATTAATAACATGGTCACTCTCACCTGAAGTTCTATTTTCTGAATGACCAAGAATTACGAATTTACACCCAAGATCTTTTAACATTTTTGGACTAATTGAACCTGTAAAAAAACCATAATCCTCTACCTGATGACAATTTTGACCACCTACAGAAATTTTTGTTTTACTAAATTTTTTTATGAAATCCCTAATTAACGTAAAGGGAGGAAAGTATATAATTTTTGCCTTATTATACTTTTTTAATTTGTTTAAATTAATTAATCTATTTAATGAATTTAAAGATGATGTACTCCCGTACATTTTCCAATTAGCAATAAAATATATATTATTTGTCATATATGATATTTTAATCTATAGATTTGTTTTTTAAAAAATCAATAAATAAAGATTTATTATTATGATTAGTAAATTTAAAAGTATTACAAACTCTAAAATTTCTTGGGTTATAGTAGTGCTAATAGCCATTCCTTTTGTTTTTTGGGGAATGGGCGATGTATTTACTAGAGGAAATACAAATAACGTTGCAAAAATTAATAATAATACAATTTCAATTACTAATTTTATAAATCATGTTAACGACTCAGGCTTAAATGAAAATTTAATAAGAGAAAATATAGATAAAAATATTTTCGAGGAATTGCTGGGTCAATTGATTTCACAAGAACTAATGAAGATGGAGATCGAAAATCTTAATCTAAATTTTTCAGACAAAACTTTAAAGGATAGAATTGTATACAACAAAAATTTTTTTGATGATAAGAATAATTTTTCTAGAACAAGGTATGAAAAATTTTTACTAGAAAATAATATTTCTGCTTCACAATATGAAGATAGATTAAAAACAAGTGAACTTAAAAAAGTTTTGTTCAATTATATTAATGGCGGTTTAATTATTCCAAAGTTTTTAATAGATAAAAAGTATGCCAATGAAAATAAAAACATCATATTAGATTTTGTAAGTTTAGAGAAAAATTATATAAAAAAATTTACAAGTAATGAAGTTAATGAATATATTAAATCTAATGAAGAAAGATTAAAAAAGGATTTCATAGATTTTAGCTATGTTAAAATTACACCTCAAAATTTATTAAATATAGAAGAATATAATAATGAGTTTTTTAAAGTTATTGATGATATTGACAACAAAGTTCTTAATAATGAAAATATTGAAATAATTGCTAAGCAATATAATCTAAAGCTTGAAGTTGTTCAAAACTATTATCCATATAATAATGAATTTGAACTCATTTATTCAAAAAAAAATAATCCTAATCAAGTTAATTTGATAGATAATAATGATCATTATCTTTTATTTAAAATAAACAAAATTGAAAATAAATTACCTGATATAAGTTCTGATGAATTTAGAAAGCGGGTTAATTTAGAACTTACAAATAAATATAAATTTGAATACAATAAAAAGCTAATAGAAGATATTCAGAACAACAGTTTACAATACAGTGATTTAAAAAATTTAAACAACTCAGAGAAAATTCAAGTTATTAAAATAGACTCGATAAGAGATAATAATAAGTTTTCAATCGACTCAATAAAGTTGATTTATTCACTTCCAGAAAAATCATTTATTTTAATTAATGACGATGAAATGAAAATTTATTTAGCATTTATTAAAGAAATAATTAACGAAAATAAAATTAATGAAGATGATTTCAAAAATTATTTATTTAAATCAAATAGCGAGATAAGAGATACACTTTATTCAAGTTATGATATTTACTTAAGCAAAAAATACGAAATAAAAGTATTTCAAAATACTATGGAAAGATTAAAAAATAATTTTAGATAATGTTAAATACATCTTTATTTCAATTCAAAAAAAAACATCAAAATAAAAAAAATCAAATATTATTTTATACAATAAAATCTAATGGAGCAAAGGAAACAGAAAATTTAATTAATAATTTTTTAATTGAAAAAAATAGTTTCATATTCGAGTCTGTTGAAAAAGGAAAAATAAAAGGAAGATATACAATATTAGGCAGAAACCCTGATTATATTTGGGAATTTCAAGGAAATAAGTGCAAAGAAATACTTAACAATAAAATCAAAAATTTAAAAAATTCTCCAAAAAAAATAATCGATAAAATTATTGAAAGTTTTAAATTTGATATACCTAAAGAATTGCCAAATATTAGCTCAATTATTTCTGGTTATTTTTCATATGATATAATTCGTTATGTAGAAAAAATTCCTAATAATTGTAAAAATGATTTAAATATACCAGATGTCAGATTAATCAGACCAAAATCTTTAATAGTTTTAGATAATTTTGAAAAAAAAATTCATTTTATAAGAAATTTTTTTAAAGAAGAAAAAGTTACAAATTATTCTAAAGCTTTGAATAACGTAAAATCTGAAATAGAAAATCTAATTTTACTTGCAAATAACAAAAATTTTTATGTAACAAAAGAATTAAAAAAAAGGATAAAAGTTAAATCCAATATAAGTAAACAGAAATTTTTAAATAATGTAATTAAAGCTAAAAAATACATAAAAAAAGGTGATATATTTCAAGTTGTTTTAAGCCAAAGATTCAAAGCTAAATTGGAAAAAGATCCAATTGAAGTTTATAAAAAACTTAGAGTCACCAATCCTTCGCCATTTATGTATTTTTTTAATTTTACTGATTTTCAAATTATAGGCGCAAGTCCAGAAATATTGGTAAGACTAAGAAATGAACAAATAACGGTAAGACCAATAGCTGGAACTAGACCTCGTGGTAAAAATAAAAAAGAAGATATGTTTTTTGAAAAAGATCTTCTAAAGGATAAAAAAGAACTTGCCGAACACTTAATGCTTTTAGATTTAGGAAGAAATGATGCTGGCAGAGTATCAAAAATTAACACGGTTAAAGTAACTGAAAAATTCAAAATAGAGAGATATTCTCATGTAATGCACATAGTTTCTAATGTTGTTGGAAAATTTAATAACAAATATAGCAAATTTGATACATTGCTATCCGGTTTTCCTGCAGGAACAGTTTCTGGCGCACCTAAAATACGGGCAATGGAAATTATTGATGAATTAGAAACAACAAAAAGAAAAGTTTATGCAGGCGGCATTGGATATTTTACCGCTGTTGGTGAATTTGATACATGCATCGCTTTAAGAACCGCAATAGTTAAAGATAATTATTTATACGCTCAAGCTGGAGCTGGAATAGTGGCAGATAGCAAACCTATTAACGAATATATTGAAACTGAAAATAAAGCCAAGGCTTTATTAAATGCAATGGAGTAATATTTTGAAAAAAATTTTATTAATCGATAATTACGACAGTTTTACTTACAATCTTTATCATTGTGTCTCTTCATTTGATAAAAATGTTGAGGTTAAAAGAAATGATAAAGTAAACTGTAAGGATATAATTAAGAATCGATACAAAAAAATTATTATCTCACCAGGTCCAGGTACCCCTAATCAATCTGGAAATTGTTTGAAAATTGTTAAAGATTTTTATAACAAATTACCAATCTTGGGTGTTTGCTTAGGTCATCAAATAATAGGTCAAGTTTTTGGTTCAAAGATTATTCAGGCAAAAAAACTTATGCACGGAAAAACAAGTCTAATTAAAAATAAAAAATTAGGTGTGTTAAAGGGTATTAAAAATAAATTTTACGCTACTAGGTATCATAGTTTAATTGTAGATAGGGCCACTTTATCTAAGGATTTAATTATAACAGCTACCACTGAAGATAATATAATCATGGGTTTGATGCATAAAAAATATCAAATACATGGAGTTCAGTTTCATCCAGAAAGCATCAATACTAAAGTAGGTATGAAAATAATTAAAAATTTTGTTAAAATATAAAATGGAAAATGTTCTAAAAAAATTAAAAGATAGAATCGATCTTAGTTTTGAAGAAACTAAGAATATATTTACAAAGATAATGAATGGTGACGCATCTGAGAATGAAATGCATGATTTTCTAACTTTGCTTTCGAATAAAGGTGAAGTTTCAAGTGAAATTGCTGCTGGTGTTTATGTATTAAGAGAAAAATCATTAAGAGTTAATGTAGAAAATGCAATTGACACATGTGGAACTGGTGGAGACGGTAAAAATACCCTTAATATTTCAACCGCATCAGCACTTTTACTAGCGTCTATGGGTATCAAAGTAGCCAAACATGGAAATAAGGCGGTTTCTTCAAAATGTGGCTCTGGCGATGTGTTGGAAAAACTAAAAATAAATATAAATCTCGATGCCAAATCAGTAGAGAATAATATTAATCAATTTAATTTTGGTTTTATGTTTGCGCCAAATTTTCATTCTGCAATGAAATTTGTAGGACCTGTAAGAAAAAAAATAGGTAAAAGAACAATATTTAATATGATCGGACCTCTAAGTAGCCCTGCGCTAGTAAAAAAACAAGTTGTTGGGGTATTTGATAAAAAACTTTTAAATATTTTTGCTAGCGCGCTCAAAGACTTAAAAATTACAAATGCCTGGATCGTTAATAGTGAGGATGGATTAGATGAAATTTCACCATATAAAATAACAAATGTTTGCCAATTAAATAATGGTGAAATTTCAAATATAAAAATTGACCCAAATCAATTAAAAATCAATACTAACGGTTTTGATAGTATCTTAGGTAAAGATGCTGATTACAACTCACAAAAGATTATTGATATATTCAAAGGCGAAGATAATGATTTTTCAATTGCAGTATGCCTAAACGCTGCAGCTGGATTAATTGTTTCAGAAAATAAAAATGATTTTAAAGAAGCTTACCAAGAAACCAGAGATCATATATTATCAGGAAAAACATTTGGACATTTGAAAAAGATTCAAAATGGAACCTAATTCTTTAGATAAAATTATCAATTTAAAAAAAGAAAAAATAAATTTTTTAAAAAAAAAAATTACTATCGATGAATTAAAAAATAAAATTGATAATTTTGACAAATATTTTAATTTTAAAAAATCTATTGAAAATAATTTAGCACAAGGAAAAATTTCTTTAATTGCTGAAATCAAAAAAGCTAGCCCTTCTGCAGGTATAATTATTCAAAATTATAATCCAGTTGAAATTGCTTTAATTTATAATCAAAATAAAGCCACATGTCTTTCCGTTTTAACAGAGGAAAATTTTTTTCAAGGAAAATTAGATCATATCAGTGAAATTAAAAAAAAGGTTAATTTGCCGATTTTGTGTAAAGATTTTTTTATTGATAAATTTCAAATTCCTCTTGCCAAAAGCTATGGTGCTGATGCTATATTATTAATAGTTGCAGCTTTAAATTCTAATCAATTAGATGAATTGTATAAAACTGCGTTAGAATATAATATGTCTGTTATAATTGAAGTTCATACTATTGAAGAAGTAAAACAATTATCTAACTTTAAAAATGCTTTGATTGGAATAAATAATAGAAATTTAAAAACACTTAAAACTGATTTAAATACGACTTTTGAAATTTTCAAAGTTTTAAATAATTTTAATGGAATTCTAATTTCAGAAAGTGGAATTAAAGATAAAGATCAAATTTTAAATATTACAAACCAGACCAATGTTAAAACTTTCTTAATTGGTGAATCTTTATTAAAAAATCTTGGAAGTAACTCAATATTCTCACTTTTGTAGCAAAAAATCCTTAATTTATGCTACTTTTTTTGGTTGTACTTTAGTAAGAACTTTTATAGAACATTAATGTACTTGATTTGTTCTATGTTAACTAAAAAACAAAAAAACCTGCTTCTTTTTATAAATAAAAAAATTAGAGGTACAGGTATATCACCCTCTTACGAGGAAATGAAATCATCTTTAAATTTAAAATCTAAATCTGGAATACATAGACTTATTAGTGCTTTAGAGGAAAGAGGTTTTATTAAGAGGCTAGCTCATAAAGCAAGAGCGCTTGAAGTAGTTAAATTGCCAGAAACAGCTTCTGCTAATGATATTTACAATTCTTTTTCACCTAGTGTAATTAAAGGTGGTTTAAGTGATGCAAAAAATACTAAGAAAAATGAAATATCTGTCTTAGGCAGTATAGCTGCGGGAACACCTATTGAGGCTATTCAAAATGAAGTTTCAAAAATATCTTTACCTTCAAATATAGAAAATGATGGAGAATTTTTTGGTTTAAAAATAAAAGGTGATTCAATGATTGAGGCTGGGATTAATGACGGAGATACTGTAATAATTAAAAAAGTAGATAGAGCTGAAAGTGGAAAAATTGTTGTTGCACTAATTGATGATCATGAGGCGATGTTAAAAAGAATTAGAATCAAAGGAAAAACTGTAGCTTTAGAGAGCGCAAACAAAAATTACGAAACAAAAATATTTGGACCTGATAGAGTAAAAGTTCAGGGCGTTTTGATATCTTTATATAGAAACTTCAACTAAAATAGTCTACAAAATATCTATGAAAAAAGTTGCAACTCGTTTTGCACCCTCACCTACAGGACCTTTACATATTGGTGGAGTTAGAACAGCCCTATTCAATTGGCTATATTCAAAAAATCAAAAAGGATCTTTTTACTTAAGAATTGAAGATACAGATAAAGAAAGATCTAAAGATGAGTATAAAAATCAAATAATAAAATCTTTAAATTGGATTGGTGTAACCCATGATGAGAATGAATATATACAATCTGCAAAAATAAATGATCATATAAATGTTGCAAAAGAATTATTAAAAAATGGCTTTGCATATAAATGTTATTGTTCCCAGGAAGAAATTGAAGAACAAAAAAATAGGGCAAAACAAAAAAAGCTTCCATATATATATAATAGAAAATGTCGAGCACTGAAAGATTCAGATGCTCCACAAGGAATAGAGCCAGTAATAAGATTTAAAAGTAATATTGAAGGTGACTCAGTTTTAAAAGATTTAGTTCAAGGAAATGTTGAAATTGAAAATAATTTAATAGAGGACTTTATAATCTTAAGAAAAGATGGATCTCCTACATATAATTTGTCTGCTTCAGTAGATGATCATCAAATGAATATAACTCATATAATTAGAGGTGATGATCATAAGATTAATACATTTAAGCAAATGCAAATATATACATCCATGAAGTGGGAGCTTCCAAATTTTGCGCATATACCATTAATCCACACTAACGAGGGAAAGAAACTTTCTAAAAGAGATAAAGCATCAACTTTAGATGATTACTCTAGTATAGGTATTATGTCTGAAGCACTAAGAAATTATCTTTTAAGATTAGGCTGGTCATATAAAGACAAGGAAATATTTACGAAAGAAGAAAGTATTAAATACTTTAATTTAGAAGGTATAGGTAAATCCCCGTCAAAATTAGATATGAGCAGAATTTTATCAATGAATGAACATTACATTAAAAATATTGATGAAAATGAACTTTTTAATCAATTAACTAAATACTGTGAAATTTATAAAGAAAAGATACCTAATAAAAAGAAAGAAAAAATTAAATCCTCGTTGGCATTCCTTAAAAACAAAGCTAAAACATTAGAAGATATTTACAACAACTCAAAATATATAATCCAAGATACGGTTGATTTTAATCAAGATGATCTAAAATTATTAGACGATAAAGCAAATAAAATCATTTCTGAATTTTCAGGCAAAATTTCAATAATAGATGAATTAAACAAAGAAACTTTAGAGCCAATTATTAATGATCTTATTAAGTCAAATGAGACTAACTTCAAAGGAGTTGGTCAACCATTAAGAATTATTTTAACAGGTTCAAAATTTGGGCCTGGTATTTATGATATAATATGTTCTCTTGGAAAAGAAGACGTTCAAAAAAGATTAGGAAATAAGATAACTTGATAAAACTGAAGAAGCTTCATCTGCAGAAGAAGTTTTTGATCTAATTTCATTTAATGTATTACTAAAATCATTAATTTGCTTATCCATAAGACTTGGGTTTTTTAAAAAGTAAATAACTGATTTAAAAATTTCTTTAGAGTTACATTCATTTTGAATAAGTTCTGGAATTACTTCTTTGTTATTAATTATATTAATTATATTTGCATATTTAATTTTTACTAAGAATTTGACAATCATAAAATTTAAGAAATTCATTTTATAAATTATGATTGATGGAATTTTTGCGTTGCAAATTTCTAATGAAACTGTACCAGATTTAGAAACTGCAAATACAGAGTTTGATAAAATTTGAGATTTAATATTTTCATCAGAAATAACTTCAATATTATCTAATTTTGCTCTTTTAATATTATCATTTATATAATTTTTATTTTCAACAGTTGCATGAAATACAAAAAGATAATCATTATATTTATCATTCATTAACCTTATAAAATCTATTAAGATGGGCAAAAGTATAATTGTTTCAGATGATCTACTTCCTGCAAATAAAGATATAATTTTTTTATCTTTTTTGATTAAATTTGATAAGTCAGTTTTTGCTTTATTGGTTTTTTCAAGTAATGGATGTCCGACAAATGTATTATTAATATTTTCTTTATCAAAGTATTTTTTTTCAAAATTAAATAATAAAAGAATATGATCTAAAAACTTTTTAAGTTTCTTTACTCTACCCTCTCTCCAAATCCATACCTGAGGAGCTACATAATGAACAGTTTTTATATTTGGATTAATTTTTTTAACTTTTTCAGCAATTCTTAACGTAAAATCAGGACTATCTACACTAAATAGGACATCAGGTTTAAATTCTATTATTTTATCCACTGTTTCATTAATTTTTTTTTTAATTATAAATAAATTTAATAAAACACTTGTAAAACCAATATAAGTAACCTCTTTAAGATCATAAATTGATTTTATACCTAAGGAATTTAAATGTGCCCCACCAACACAAGAATATTCAATATCTGAATTATTTTGTTTTAGTTTTGAAATGACAGTTGAAGCTAATTTATCTCCCGATGGTTCACCAGTAAGTACAAATATTTTTTTCATTTAACTGTAATAAACATATTGTTTTTGTTAGCAAAATTAATGCATTTGTTTTTATCTAAAAATACATTCTGCTTGCTCTTTAGAACTATTCCTTTGAGGCCTGCTGTTTTGCACTGTTTTAAAGTTTTTAATCCAACCGTGGGTAGATCTATTCTAAGATCTTGTTTTTTTTTTGGAAATTTAACTAAAACACCATTGTTTCTATATTTTTTACTTTTACAATTGTTAAGCATTTTTTTAGTTCCGTACCTGCCTTCAATAGCAATAACTTTATTGTTTCTAACAACTGTTCCTTGACTAAAATTGTATTTACCTTGTTTATTTAAAGTTTTTATTGCTTTATCAATGTCAGATTTATCATGTGTACTCGGTTTTAATTTTGTATAGTTTCCTTTTTTAAGCGTTAATTCAGGATTGTATGTAAGAGAGCTTATGGTCTTTATTCGTTGTTGATTAAATATTTTAATAATTTCTTTTATAATAGCTGCATCACCAATTTTTGAAGCTTTGATTATTCTAGGAATATAATAAATACCTTTAAAATCTAATTTAAGCTTTGAAAAGTTAGGTTTAGTTACCTTTCCGGCAAATAAAACTTTTTTGCAGTTATTTTGCTTTAGAATATTAATGATTTTACCGAACTGTCCAATTGAAGCTGGGTAGGATTTTTTATTTTTTTTAAATTTTTTTGATTTAGACAAATCAATTATCAAATATTTTAACTTATTTTTCCTTATTTTTTTTAGAATTTCTATTGGAAAGCCTGTCTCTCCAAATATTAAGCCAATCATCCTACTCCTTAGAAAAAGGTGTGCAAATAGATCTCTTTTTATCCTTTGTTATAAAATCAATAACATTTTTAACTAATGGGTTTTCTTTAAAACCTCCGTTTAATTTTTTTAAATTGTCCGTAAGATTTTTTGTAGCGAAGATCTCTTTATATGCTTCTGCAAGACCTAAAATATCTTTGTTTTCAAATTTAGCTCTTCTCAATCCAATTAAATTAAGTCCTTGTAAATAATTTCTATTACCAAACGATAATCCATACGGAATAACATCTTGTAAAACACCTGTCATTCCACCAATCATTGCCATTTGTCCTATTCTAGTGAATTGTTGAACTGCAGAGTTTCCACCTATAACCACATTATCTTCAATAGTCACATGACCACCCAGTGGAACATTATTTGCTATAATTACACTATTTCCTACGTTACAATCGTGAGCTATATGTGATGAAATCATAAACAGGCAGTTATCTCCAATTTTAGTTATACCACCACCGCCTGAAGTGCCTGGATGAATAGTTACATATTCTCTTATTTTATTGCTATTTCCAATTACAAGCTTGGTTTCCTCTCCATTATATTTTAAATCTTGAGGGTCATTGCCAATTGCTGCGAATGGATAAATTTTATTACCATTTCCAATTTTAGTGTTTCCTGAAATATTTACCTGTGAATGAATTATTACATCATCACCAATTTCAACGTTAGGTCCAATTACTGAATAGGCGCCTATTTTTGCTGAATTTGAAACTTTAGCTTTGCTGTCTACTATTGCGGTTTTGTGTATCATTTATTTTCTCTTATAAAATTTTTTAAACTTTTTGCTGGATATCCCATAACTTTAGAATTGTCAGATATATTTTTAATTACACCACTGCCACCTCCTATTTGAACATTATTACCAATTTTTAAATGGCCCGAAACACCAGCTTGACCTCCTATCATAACATGATTTCCTAATGTGGAGCTTCCCGCAAATCCAACTTGTCCAGCTATAATACAATTATCTCCAATTTTGACATTATGAGCAATATGAATTTGATTATCTAGATAAGTGTTTTTTCCAATTATAGTGTTGGACATTGATCCGCGATCAATAGTAGAACCGGATCCAATTTCTGAGTTATCATTAATTATAACTACACCTATTTGAGGATATCGATAATTTGATTTTTTATCTGGAAAAAAACCAAAACCTTTTTTGCCAATTACACATCCATCTAAAATATGAACATTATTATTAACTATTGTATTTCTTATAATCACATTTGAACCTATGGAACAATTATTTCCAATAATAACATTCTTTTCTATAATTGAATTGTGTCCAATAGAACAATTTTTTCCTATTTTTACATTTTTGCCCACTAATACATTTTTTCCAAACTTAACTTTTCTCTTAAATGAAGTTTTATTTATATCTTTAGAGGTAATATCAAAATCATCAGTTACAGATTCCGGATAGAATAATTTTGTAATTTTGGCCGTAGCCATTAAAACATTATCAACTATTATTTTATTACAGTTTATAGGTAAATAATTTTTTAGATTTTCTGTAGTAATACAAAAAAGAGCTTTGGTTTTAGCTGCGAGGTTTAAATATTTATTTGAATTGAAAAAAGTAATATCTTTAGATGCTGATGCTGATAAATCTTTAATATCATGAATATTAGTATTTTTAAAATTATTAATATTTTCTAATCCTGAAAGTTTTAATAATTTATCAATTTTAAAAGGACCTTTGTTTTTAAAAAAAGGATTATTCATTAATAAGTTTAATACCAAAACTTATTTCAAATGCTTATCAAGATTTATTGCTAATTATTTCCTATCAACAATTGTAGCTGACCATTGAGCATCTGCCATTTTTTTTCCATCAACAAACGCTTCCCCTTTATATTTCCACACTCTTCCATGGGATCTTATGGCCTCAATATTTAATTCTAGTTTACAATCAGGAATTACAGGATTTCTGAATCTAGCTTTTTCAACACTCATTAAAAAAACTAGTTTATTTTCATATTCTGACTTATCTATACCAGCCGCTGTTAAAGCGGCAGCTGCTTGACCAAAAGCTTCAACAATTAAAACACCTGGCATAATAGGTTGGCCAGGAAAATGACCTTGAACAAAAAAACTATCTTTTTTAACATTTACAATAGCGGTAGCTGAAAACAATTTTTTTATATTAACTAATTCATCAATTAGAAGCATGGGATCTCTATGTGGTAATAAATTAATTATTTCTTGCTTATTTAGTTTATCTGTCATTATTCAATCTCGAAACTTGTAATTTTCTTATTTACAATAATCAATATATCTTTTGTAACGTCTAAATTAGATTTTCCAATTATTACCTGATTTGATGACAAAATTAAATCTATTTTATTTTGTTCAGCAAATTCATTTAGGGTTATATTTATTTCTTTTAAAAAAGAATCTAAAACTTTGTTCTTATTTAAATTTAACTCGTTTAATTTTTTTTCATTATATTCATTAAATACATTAACTTCTTGTTTCAATTTACTTACTTTTTTTATATATTCGTTTTCTTGCAAGATATTTTTTTGTGAAATTAATTTTATTTCTTTTTCTTTAATTTTTTGTTCTTCAACTTTAAATTTTTCCAATAACTTTTCATTTTTTTTAGTAAAATTTGAAATAATTTTTTTTCCAACTTCAGATGTATTAACAATCATATCTAAATTTGCATAAGCAATATTTTGTGCTTTGCAAACAGATGTTAACAAAGTAAATATTATAATTAATCTATAAAATTTTAATTTTATCACTAAAATGTTGTTCCAATATTAAATCTAATATTTTCTGTTACATCTGTTGAAGCTTTTGACAATGGAATAGCATATGATAAGCTTAATGGGCCTATGGGTGTAAACCAATCTAAGGCTAATCCTGTCGATGATCTAATTTTTGAATTTTCATCAATAGAAGAATTATAATCAACGCCCCACACATTTGCTGCATCAATAAAATAACTTACATCTAGATTTTGTAAATCAGTAAATAAATCTGGCAATGTAGAAGCAAAATTTATAGATGATCCATAATTACCTCCGATATAATCACTTCCATCTTTAGGGCCAATTTTTCCAGGTTCAAATCCTCTTAATTTTCTCTGTGGCACATATATTCTTTTTGTAATTCTTGCGTCATCATTTGATAGCGAACTAGATGTAGCTGTATAAATTGAAAGTGAAAACAATAAATTATTTTTGGTTTCATAATAAGTTGTGTAATCAAATTTATTAACTAGTGTATAATCTTCAGAATAAAGAGGAAATTCTTGAGAAAAAGAAAATTTATAACCTTCAGTAGGGTTAAAATTCTGATTAAGTTTGTTCATAACTATGCCATAATCCAAAATAAAATCTAAGTAGGTTCCCTCTTGCTTTTTTTTTGTAGCAGAAGCTTTGGAATTTGTGGTTATTTTTTCATAGTTAGTTTTTATAGTTGGAGAAAAAAATATATTCTTAAATTGCTCGTATGAAGTACCAAAACTAAAGCCTGTTTTTTCTGTTTTATAACCAAATGAAGTTAAATGATCGACTTCAGATCTTCCAAAAGATCGATTAAATGATCGATTTGAGTTTTTAAAATTTGGTTCTCTTAAAAATATATTTCCTGTTAATGACTGTTCTGTAATTGAAAATTCTGTTCCTAATTTAGCGCCCTCACCTAAATAGTTATTTTCAGATATACCAAAGCTTAATGACGATCCACTAGTACCTGTGCCAGCTCCAGCAAATATTTCTCCTGTTGGTTTTTCCTCAACATCAATATTTATAACTTTATTCAATTTATTTTCAGATGTTTCAACATTATGTTTAACTGAATTAAAAATTCTTAAAGCTCTAATATTATTAATTGATTTGTTTAACAAAATTTCATTAAACGCGTCACCCTCATCTGATAAAAGTTGATTTCTAATTACTCTTTCTGAGGTTATATTATTTCCAAATATATTAATTTTTTCTACGTAAAATTTTTTAGTTTCTTTTAAATTTATTGATAAATTAATTTTATTTTTGTCTATAATTTTTTCATCATAAGTTACACTTAAAAACTCGTAATTGTTATCCAAGGCAATTTCATCAATTTCATCTAAAATATCTTCAATTCTATTTAATGAATAAGTTTTTTCTTTTAATTTAATTAATAAATTTTCAAGTTTAGCAAAATCATTTTGCTTGTATTCTAAAGGAATATTAAGTTTTAAATCATTAAATGAAAATTTTTCTCCCGCGTCGATGTTGAATACAATTTCAAAATATTTGTCATCTATAATCTGAGCAAATGCGCTGTTTATTTTAACTTTGTAATATCCATTATTTTTATAAAAATTTCTTAGTAAATTTTCGTCTAATTCGAATCTTTTTATATCTACATTTTTTTTATTTGATAAAAATTTCCAAAATTTACTCTCTTCTGAAACTATAACTTTTCTTAATTTGTTATCTTTAAAGATTTTATTACCTATAAATTTAATATTTTTTATTAGAGCTTTATTTCCAAGATTAATATTATAAACTATATCAACAGTATTATTTTCATTTTTTTTAATATTAGTTTTTACCTCAGAAAAATAATAACCATTTACTCTTAAAGAGTTAACAATTCTATTTTGATCCATTTTAATTTTACTCTCAACAAAAGAGGATTTTTCTTTCTGTAAAAGAATTTCTTTTATTTTTTCTACTAATGATTGTTTTTTAATTCCCTCAATTTCTATTGATTGAATTAAAGGATTTTCAATTAATTCTATAAATATTGTGCTATTATCTAAATTTATTGAAATACTTTTAAAAAAAGTTGTCTCATATAATTTTTTTAAAGATTTATTTAAATCATTTTTATTTATATCATCATTGATTTTTAAACCACTAAATAAAATTATAGTTTCATTAGAAATTCTTTCATTACCTTTTATTTTGAAATTTTTAATAACTTCGGCCAAAGAAAAGCTTGGAAAAAAGATTATAGAAAATAAAGTTGCTATAATAAATTTTTTGAACATTTTATTTTGTTTTAATATAATCATTAACAAATTCTTTAGTAACATTTCTTACTTTATATATTTGCTTAATTGATTTTGGTCTAATATTACAATATTTTTTAAATAATTTGAAATTAATTATTTTAATTAAATAAAATAATAATTTTCTAAAATCTATTTTTCCACTTAAAAACATATTTACCAGTTCATCATTAACGGTAATGACTACAGTTTCAAACAAACTATCCTTGGATGGAATTAATTTTAGTAGATTTAAAGTTTTGAACTTTCTTATGTTAGGTTTTGAAAGAGAAAGTTTGTTAATTTTATCAATGTTCAAATCTTTTGTTTTATAAAAGTTTTTTGATGGAAAATCATAAATTGAATTAAATATTGGTATATCCATATTTGTTTCATGGGCTAGCATTTTTATTGTTCCATTTTTAAAAATAATTATTGCATGTAAATACGAATTTGGATTAATTAAAATATATATTTTATCTAAATTTATATTAAATATTTTTTTTGCTTCTATTACTTCAAAAACTTTATTCATTAGTGTTGATGAATCAATTGTTATTTTCTTACCCATTTTCCAATTAGGGTGCTTTAGTGCATCCTTAACTTTAATTTTTTTGAAATTATTTTTTTCATTTAAAAATGGTCCGCCCGATGCTGTTATGATAATTTTATTTATTAATTGTGAATCTTCACTATTTAAAAGTTTGAAAATTGAAAAATGTTCAGAATCTACAGGTATAAATTTAGTTTTATTTTTAATTAATTTTTTATTAATTAAATTCCATCCACATATTATTGCTTCTTTGTTTGCAATAGCAATTTTTCTTGTAAATTTTATTATATTAATAGTTGGTTCTAAGCCATCAATACCTGAAATAGAATTTAGTGTGTAGTCTATTTTTTTTTTTAAAATTTTCTTTAAATTTTTAAAATTATAAAATATGTTTATGTTATTTTTTTTGAATTTTTTTTTCCAAGAATGATTTATTTTTTTTCCTGAAATAATAATATTTTTAACATTAAATTCTTTTGCCTGATTAAAAACTTTATTTATATTAGAATTTGTTGATAGTAGAATAATATTAAAATTCTTTTTATTTTGTCTTACTACATTAAGTGCTGTTAAACCTATTGAACCTGTGGACCCTAAAATTGCAATTTTAATCATATAGAAAAATTATAAATTAATATATGAATCGGAGCTGAAATAATAATGCCATCAATTCTGTCTAATACACCGCCATGCCCAGGTAATAGTTTCCCAGAATCTTTAACTTTGGCCAGTCTCTTTAAATAAGAAAAAAAAAGATCTCCAAATTGTGAAAGAAGACATACTGAAAATGTAAAAATAATAAGAGAAATATAATTTAAAGTTAAGTAATCGATAAATACAAACATGATAAAAAATGAAAATACAAATGATCCGTAAAAACCAGAAAAAGTTTTTTTTGGACTTATTTTAGTAAGTTTCTTTCCCTTAAATATTTTTCCAAAAATTAAACCACCTATATCAGTAGAAATGCAAATTATAATGAAATAAAAAATTACATTTTTCAATGTATCTAGATTGGCTATAATTATGTAAATAGCTGATATTGAATAAAATATTCCAAAAATTAAATATATTGACTTTATTTTTTTTAATTTTTTAATCTTAAATATTAGTTTTGAATATTCAATTAAAGACAAAAATATGATTATGATTAATAAAATTAGAAAAAAATTATCATTAATGTATGAATAAAGTAAGCATGACAAAAGAAATATTGATGTAAAAATTCTAAATAGAAGTTCTTTCATTATCTAATTTTTCCAAATTTCCTTTTAATATTTTTATAGCTTCTTAGTATTAACGAATAGTCTTTTTGTGTAAAATCAGGCCAAAATTTTTTAACAAAATAAATTTCTGTATACGAAAGCTGCCATAAAAGAAAATTGCTTAATCTATGCGTATTCCCAGTTCTAATCAATATATCTGGATCGGGTATGTTTTTTGTATAAAGATATTTTTCAATATTATTAATACTAGGTTTTAATTTTTTCTTAATAATGAGCTTTAAAGAATTTAAAATTTCATCTCTGGATCCGTAATTTAAAGCCAAATTTATTTGTAATTTTGAATTTTTTGAAGTTAATTTTGTTGATTTATTTAATATTTTTTTAAGTTCGGTAGGTAGTTTTCTTGTACTTCCAATTATATTTAGTTTTAAATTATTTTTAGATAAATCATTTAAATTTTTATTCAAATATTCAAATAATAGATTAAATAGATAATCAATTTCATACTTTGGTCTATTCCAGTTTTCTGTTGAAAAAGTGTACAATGTTAAATGTTTAATTTTTTTTTTAAGTGTAATTTCGATAATTTTCTCAATTGTTTTAATTCCTTGCTTGTGTCCCAACCTTCTAGAATTAAATTTTTTTAAACCCCAACGACCATTGCCATCCATGATAATGGCAACGTGATTAATTTCATTCATATTTTCATTATTTCTTTTTCTTTAGAAATAACTTTCTCTTCTACTGATTTAATATTTGTATCAGTAATATTTTGGATAGCTTTCTCAAATTTTTTCTCTTCATCTTCAGATATATCTTTAGATTTTAATAATTTTTTTAGCTCATCATTTGCTTCTCTACGTATATTTCTTATAGAAATTTTACACTTTTCTCCCATAGATTTAATTATTTTGCTTAACTCAGATCTTCTTTCCTCATTAAGATCTGGTATTGGTAGTCTCATTAATTGTCCATCAATCAATGGATTTAATCCAAGCTCAGATTTTCTTATTGCAGAGTCAATTAATGTTATATTATTTATATCCCATACTTGAACATTTATTGTACGTGGTTCAGGAACAGAAATTGTTGCTAACTGGTTTATTGGCATTTTTTGACCATACACATCAACTTTAACTAAATCTAACATGCTTGCATTTGCTCTTCCCGTTCTTAAAGAAGATAAATCTTTAAAGAATAGTTCAATAGATTTATTCATTTTTTCTTTATAAGTTTGATCTTTGAACATTACTCTCCAATTTTAATTCTTGTAAACTCTTTAATTTTTAGACTTGGAATATTCATTTCTGATAAAATATCTTTAACTTTTTTCTTAGGTTCCATTACCCAATCTTGAGTCATTAAGCTATTTTCTTCTTTAAATTTATTGATTTTACCTAAACTTATTTTTTTTGCAATTTCTTCTGGTTTTCTTGAATTTTTAAGCTCTTCTACTATAAGTTTCTGTTCCTTTTCAAGAACATCTTTATTAATTTCATCAGAATTTAAAGCAATTGGATTTGAAGCAGCGATATGCATAGAAAGTTGTTTACCAAACGAATTTATTTGCTCATTTTTTTCTTTTGACTCTAAAGAAACAATTACACCTAACTTAGAAACATTATCTTTTATAATTGAATGTTGATATATAAAATTTTGAGAGTTGCTATTTTCAATAGTTTGAACTTTTCCAATAGTAATTTTTTCACCAATTTTAGCAATTAAAGCAACAAAATTATCTTCAACGGTTTTACCATTTGTCATATTTGATTTATTTAATTTTTCTAAATTTGATGAACATTGATTATTAATTTCACTTAATTCTTTTACAAAATTAATAAAATCAACATTCTTAGCAACAAAGTCAGTTTCACAATTCACTTCTATTAGAGATGTTTTATTAGAGTCGCCACTAACGACTATTACTCCCTCTTTGGCATCTCTTGACATTTTTTTTGATGCCTTTGCAATACCTTTAATTCTTAAAATTTCAACAGCTTTACCTAAATCTCCATTTGATTCTTTTAAAGCTACATTGCAATCTTTAAATCCTGCGCCTGTTGATTGTCTCAGTTTTTTTATTTTCTCAATATCACTCATTTTTAAATTCCAATTTTTTTTAGATTATTAATTTAATTTAGTATCTTTATTTTCTGTAGCTTTTTTACTAACAACATCTGTTTTTTTATCATTGGATTTATTTTCAGATTTTACTTCTGTTTCATTAGGAAGATCTTTTTTTGCATTATTAATTGTTTCTTTAATCAGGTTGCAATAAAGTTCAATTGATCTTCTTGCATCATCATTTCCTGGAATTGGAAAATCAATATTTTCAGGATTTGAATTTGTATCAAGAATTGCAATTATCGGTATATTAAGTTTAATAGCCTCTTTAATTGCTAATGACTCATAGTTCGTATCGATAACAAAAATTAAATCTGGTGTTTTTTTCATATCTTTGATGCCACCTAGAGATCTTTGTAATTTATCTCTTTGAGAGCCCATTTTTAATAACTCTTTTTTTGTAAATCCTCTATTTTCTGTAGAAAGGTTCTTGTTTAAATTCTCTAATTTCTTTATCGAATTAGATATTGTATCCCAATTGGTTAACATTCCTCCTAGCCATCTATGATTCACATAGTATTGATCTGTATCTTTAGCTAGTTCTGCAATATTATCTGAAGCTTGTTTTTTAGTTGAAACAAACAATATTTTTTCTCTATTAGAAATAGTCTCATATACTTTTTGCAAGGCTTGTTTAACAAGTTCTACAGTTTGTGTTAAATCTATAATATGAATAGTATCTCTTCTTCCAAAAATATACTTCTTCATTTTAGGATTCCATCTTAAAGTTTTGTGTCCAAGGTGAACACCTGCTTCTAAAAGTTGTTCGATTGTTATATTAGGTATTGTCATATTCCTTCCCGGTTATACCTCCACAGTAATTGCCCAAAGGGACCGGAGGTTTTTAAACCAAATACTGTGTGCGTGTTAATTTGAGAGGTTTTTACAATTATTTTGAATTAATACAAGTTTTTTTTTAGTATATTTTTAAAGCAACTCCAGCATTTTTTAACTGAGATATTACTTCTTGGTCAATTTTTCTTTTTGAATTTAACTTAAAGTGATGAACAATTTTATTATTATTTATTTTTAATGTCACATCTGTTTCACCCGGTGATGATATCAATTCTTTAACTTGATTTAAATTATTTAGATTTAAAGAGTTTATTTCGATTGATTTAACAGGTAAATTCACTAAATCATTAATTCTTGTAATAGATTTAACATTAATTCTTGAAGTAGATCCGTCAGCAGAAATATTTTTAATTAAATTTAAAAAAACTGAGTTACCTTCTTTTAAAATATCTCTTTTTTTTTCAAAAAGGTCAGAAAAAACAAAAAGTTCAAATACACCTCCTAGGTCAGTAAACTTAATAATGGCATAAGATAATCCTTTTTGATTTTTTTTCTCTTGGATTTTTAAAATAGTTGACGCTATGACACCTTCTTTTACGTTCTCGTTAATATTAAACTCATTGAAGTTGATAACACGATACTGGGGAAAAAAATCTTTAAATTGATTTAATGGATGGTCTGAAATAAAAAAACCCAAGGCTTCAAACTCTTTCGATAATCTTTCTTCGAATATGAAATCTTTTGTTTTTTCAAGTAATTCTGATTCATTTTCATCCATGTTATCTTCAAATAAATTTATTTGATTTATAGTTTTATTTTCGTATAAAATTTTTGATTTTAAAATCAAATTTGGAATGGAATCGAATAAAGATTTTCTATTATTATTTAAATTATCAAAAGCTCCTGCTTTTACTAAGCCTTCTAATTGAAGTTTGTTAATATCTTTAGGATCTATTCTATTTATAAAGTCAAATAGATTTTTGAATTTACCATTTTTAATTCTCTCTTTGACTACATTTGATATAGACTCATAGCCAACATTTTTTATAGCACCTAGTGCATAATAAAAATTTTTATCGTCTGAGGTAAAATCTGCAAAACATTCGTTAATATTGGGTCTTACAATATTAATTTTCATTCTTTTTAATTCTTCATAAAACTCACTAAGTTTTTTTTGGTTTGAAAGCTCCATTGACATTGAGGCTGAAAAGAATTCATTTTGATAGTATGTTTTTAAAAAAGCAGTTTGATATGCAATCAAAGCATATGCAGCAGCATGGCTTTTGTTAAAACCATATTCTGCAAATGGTTCTATTTTCATAAAGATTCCTGCCGCTACATCTTTTGCTATTCCTTTTTCTTCAGCACCATTTATAAATCTTTGTTTTTGCCTCTCTAATTCTGTTCTCTTTTTTTTTCCCATCGCTCGTCTAAGTATATCAGCTTCACCAGCTGTAAAACCTGACAATGTCTGAGCAATCTGCATCACCTGTTCCTGATAAATAATTACGCCATAAGTTGGTTCTAAAATTTCTTTCAACTTAGGATGCAAATAATCGGGCTCTTTTCTTTCATGTTTGCAATCATTATAAACAGGTATATTACTCATTGGACCTGGTCTATATAAAGCTACAAGAGCAATAATATCCTCTAATCTATTTGGCTTCATGTTTATTAATGCATCTTTCATACCTGTACTTTCCAGTTGAAATAGTCCGATAGTTTTACCTTCTGATAAAAGCTTAAAAACATTTTGATCTTCATAATTAATATTTTCAATATTAAATTCTTTATTTTTTTTATCTTTTATAATTTTTTGTGTACGATTAATTACTGTTAGAGTTTTTAATCCTAAAAAGTCGAATTTAACTAAACCTGCATTTTCAGCTGAGTACATATCAAATTGTGTTGAAGGCAATAAAAGATCAGATGATCGATCTTTATATAATGGAACAATAGAACTTAATTTCTTATCAGCTATAACTACCCCAGCTGCATGAGTTGCAAAATTTCTATTAAGCCCTTCTAATTTTAGAGATAAATCAACTAATTTTTTAACTCTATTATCCTCTTGAATTAATTTTTGTAAACGTGGTTCTGAATTAATACACTCTTGTAATTTCATAGGTCTAGAAGGATCAAAAGGAATCATTTTGCAAATTGAGTCAACGAAACCATATGGTAAACCAAGAACTCTACCAACATCTCTTATTACCATTCTTGCTTTAAGTTTTCCGAATGTGATTATATGTGCTACACTACCTTTGTACTTTGTATTAAGATAATTAAAAACCAAATCTCTTTTTTCTTCGCAAAAATCTATATCAAAATCAGGCATTGAAATTCTATCAGGATTTAAAAATCTCTCAAAAATTAGATTAAATTTTATAGGATCAATATCAGTTATATACAAACACCAGGCAACTAAAGAACCTGCTCCAGAGCCTCTTCCAGGTCCTACGGGTATATCATTTTTTTTGGACCATTTAATGTAGTCAGAAACAATCAAAAAATAACTTGAATATTTCATTTGATTTATAATTGTTATTTCATGATTGAGTCTGTTTTTATATGCATTAAAAACTTCTTCCTTATTTTGGTTCTTTTTTATAATAACAAAATTATTATTAAATTTTTCTTCAAGACCTTTTAATGCTTGGATTTCTAACATTTTATCTGGTCCAATTTCTTTATTAGATGCTATTTCCGGCAACATAGGTTTTGAATTGTTTGCTTTAAAATTACATTTGAATGGTAAATAAAAATTATTTATTAAAGCTTCAGGTAGGTCTGAAAATAAATTAAACATCTCTTTGTCTGATTTAAAATTATGATTATTAGATAATTTGTATCTTTGTTTATCATTTATATAAGTTTTATTTTTTATACAAAGTAAAGCATCATGTGCCTCGTACATTGATTGATTTAAATAAAAAACTTCGTGAGTTGCTATAATAGATATTTTGAGTTTATTAGATAAGTTTAAATTTAATTTTTCAAATTCTTTTTCGTTTTGATCATTATGTCTTTGTATTTCTATATAAAAGTCATTTTTGAAAATTTTATTTATATCTTCATAAAAGTTAACCAGGTCTTGAGTTTTATTTTTTTTAAATAAATTACCCGATAATGAGTCTAAAGAGCCTGATAATACAATAATACCTTCTGGTTCATCAAGCAAGTTTTGTAGATCACAATAAGGCAATGTTTCATCTTTTTTATTTATTAAATAAGAATTTGAAGAAAGTTCTAAAATGGCTTCATAACCTTTGCGGCTTTTAGCAATTAAAGGTATAATTCCAATCTCATCATTAAATTTAAAATTTATTTGCGTTCCAATTATTGGTTGCGTACCTGATTTTGAAATCTCTTCAGAAAACTCTAAGGCACCACATAAATTATTTGTATCTGATAAACCAATTGATTTTATTTTTTTATCTTTACAAAAATTTTTTAAATCATCTACTTTAATAGCACCTTCGCAGATAGAGTATTGAGTATGTATTTTTAAATGGTTAAAATTTTGATTATTTTCTTGCATTAATAGATTTTAATTTACCATCGATTAGCTGCAACCTACAATCTGCTAAATTCGCAAAATATCTATTGTGAGTTGCATAAATAATAATTCTATTTCTTGTTTTTAAATTAAACAATAATTTAAAGAATTCTTTAGCATTTTTATTGTCTAAATTACCTGAAGGTTCATCAGCTATTATAATATTTGGAGAATTAATTAATGCTCTTCCAATTGCGATTCGTTGATTTTCTCCACCTGATAATTCCGATGGAAAATGGTTGGATCTCTTATGAAGTTTTAATTTTTTTAATATTTTTACTGATAAATTTAAACTTACACTTGAAGATTTGCCGTTAGCAATACCAGCTAATAAAATATTCTCGATTGCCGTAAAATCATTTAGTAAATTCTTTTCTTGATAAATAATTCCAAAATTATTTGATCTAATAAGATCATTTTTTGCGTTTTCTTCAAAATTAATTTTATTATTATCTATAAATAAATTTCCACTAGTTGGTCTATCTATTAAAGATAATATGTTTAATAAAGTTGATTTACCTGATCCAGAGGGTCCAACCAAGGAATAAGTTTTACCTTTTTTAAATTTATAATTTAAATTTTTTAATACAGTAACTTTTTTAAGATTTTGATAATTTTTACTTAAATTTTTTAGTTCTATAAAATTATTCATACTTAAGTGATTTTATTGTATCTAGTTTTGATGCTTTAATTGCAGGATATATTGACACCAAGCAAGTTATAAAAATAGAAAATAGACTAATTAAAAAAATTGAAAAAGGTTCTATTTCAGTTGGCATTTTGCTCAAAAAATATATTTCTTCAGAAAATAAGCTAATATTAAATAAATCACTAATTAAAGATCTTATGCTTTCAATATTAATTGATAATATAATACCTAGTATAATTCCTACAAATGTCGCAACTGCGCCAATCGTAAGACCAACTATAAAAAAAATTTTTGCTATAGAAGAATTTTGAACTCCAATAGATTTTAAAATTGCAATGTCTCTTGTTTTATTTTTTACCAATATAGTTAATCCTGAAATTATGTTAAATGCTGCAATTAAAATAATTAAAGATAAAATAATAAACATAACATTTCTCTCAATTTTTAGAGCTGTAAAAAGCGATTGATTCAGATCTGCCCAAGTGTTTACTAATTTATCTTTGAATAAATCTTGAAATATTAATTTTTTAGTTTCTATATTTTTAGGATCTTTTAAAAATACTTCTAAATATCTATCACTTTTTTTAAAATTAAAAAAATCTTCTAGATCACTTAAATTTAAAAATGCTATATTTTGATTAAATTCATGAATTTCACTTTCAAAAATAGAATCTATAATAAACGATTTCTGTTTAGGAAGGCTTCCCACTAGTGACATGACGCTGCTTGGAGAAATAATGCTTATTTTATCACCAATTTCTACATTTAAGATAAAACTAAGCTCTTTACCAATAGAAATATTATTATATGAGATCGATTTGTTGCCAAAAAAATTGTCATTTTTAATCACTTTTAATTTATTAAAATCATCTTTTAAATAACCTCTTAAGATTATTCCTTTTGTATATAAGTTATGAATAATTACAGCTTCACCACTATTACTTAAAAAAAAATTCTCTGATATGTCTCTAATTTTTTTATTATTTAATTTATTTAAGTTTAGTTCACTGTTGTTAGAAAATATTTTTATATGAGGGTTAAAACCGTTGATTTGATTGATTAGTTCAGTTCTGAAACCATTCATAACTGACATAACGACTATTAGAACCGCAACCCCTAAAGTAATACCCAAAAATGAAAAAGTTGAAATTATATTAATAAATCCATCTTTTTTTTTAGTAAATAAGTATCTAAATGCTATCTTTTTTTCTAGTAAGGTGATCAATTTATTTTTTATTATTTAATGTTTTAATTATTTCTTCTAAAGAAATAAAAACAGGCTCTTTATTAATCTCTTTAAATTCAATTTTTTGTTCATTAAAATTTTTACCGATAATAATTTGAAAAGGTATTCCTAATAAATTAAATTTTTTTATTTTTGATGAAAGATTTTCATCAGTATCATCGATTAAAACATCAATATTATTTTTTTTAAGATTATTATAAATATTATTTGCTTTTTCTAAATTAGAGTTATCATTTTTGTTTATAATTGGAAGTATGGCACAATGATAAGGTGAGACAGAGATTGGCCATTTCATTATCTCATTTTTATCATCATATTTTGCTTCTATTATTGCTCCAACTAATCTTGAGACTCCTATTCCATATGATCCCATTTTAACAAATTCCTTTTTTCCATTATAATCTACGCTAGCATTCATTGGCTTTGAGTATTTATCACCAAAATAAAAAATATGACCAACTTCAATGCCTTTAGTTTGTAGTCTACAGTCTTCAGGAACATTTTTTTCAAATTCATCTTTATTAAATTTTTCATCTGTCACTGAATAATATTTTTCAAAATCGCTTCTTAGCTTACTAAGAGATTTTTTATTAATAAGAGTACTCGAACTATCAACGTCAAAAATTCTTTTATCTGTAAATATTTTGCTTTCACCGGTATCTGCTAAAATTATAAATTCATGTGATAGATTTCCACCTATTGGACCAGTGTCTGCTGCCATAGGCATTGCCGAAAGTTCCATTCGTTTAAAAGTATTTAAATAAGAAAGGAAAAATTTATTGTAAGAGTAAAGAGCTCCATCATCAGAAATATCAAAAGAATATGCATCTTTCATATAAAATTCTCTGCATCTCATAATTCCAAATCTAGGTCTTAACTCATCTCTAAATTTCCATTGAATATGATATAATAATTGTGGCAATGATTTGTAAGACTTGACTGATGATCTAAATATTTCAGTAACTAGCTCTTCATTTGTTGGTCCATATAACATCTCTCTATTTTGACGATCTTTTATTCTTAACATTTCTTCTCCATAATCGTCGTATCTTCCACTTTCTTTCCAAATTTCGCTGGACTGTATTGTTGGCATTAATATCTCTTGAACACCAACGTTGTTTTGCTCTTCTCTTACAATTTGTTCGATTTTTTTCATTACCTTAAAACCTAAAGGAAGCCATGAATAAATTCCCGCTGAAGATTGTTTTATCATTCCTGTTCTTAACATTAATTGGTGTGATTTAATTTTTGCCTCTGTAGGGTTATTTTTAAGAATTGGTATTAATGATTTTGAAAAATACATAGTTTAAATTACATTAAAAAATTTCTTATTTAAATCCTTATTAATTTAATGCTCGTAAGAGGTTTTTTTCCAGTTATCTCTTTGGTTATTTTCCTACATGATATCTTGATTGCTTCAATTATATTATCTTTTTGATTTTGATTATTTAACGAAAAAGTTTTAGCAGTTTTTTCTATTATATTTTCTAATTCATATTTATAATCTTCGTCATTATCAATGGGTAAACCGCTATAATTAAGTATTGGTTTATTGTGAATGTTTCCTTTAGGAGTAACTAGAATGGCAACATCGAGAATACCGTTCGCTGAAATATTTCTTCTTTCTTTTATAGACCTTGAATCTTCTTCAACAGCTATATTTCCATCGACATAAAGTCTGCCGCTTGGTGCTTTATCATAAACTTCAGGTTTATCTCCTGGAAATAATTTAACTATATCACCGTTTTCTACTTCTACTGGATATGGTACTTGCATTTCTTTAGCAAATATTATGTGTTCGAACATATGTCTATGTTCACCATGAACTGGAATTATTGATTTAGGTCTTACCCAATTATACATATCTCTTAGATCTTCTCTATTTGGATGTCCGGAAACGTGGATAAATTCATTTTCTTCAGAAATTACCTCTACACCTTCTTTAACAAGCTGATTATGTAATTTATACAATTTCTTTTCATTTCCTGGTATTATTTTAGAAGAAAATATAACTGCATCGCCTTTTTCTATATATACATCTGGATGAATATAATTAGCGATTCTTGTCATCGCGCCCATTGGTTCACCTTGGCTACCAGTGCATAAATATATTATTTTATCTCTCCCAATATTTTTCGCATTTCGAGAATCAATTGGTTCAATAACATTTTTTAAATATCCACACTCTCTTGCTGCTTTAAAGATTCTGTGCATAGATCTTCCTACAAGAGAAATTTGTCTTCCTATTTTTTCAGCACAGTAAAAAACGCTCTCCATTCTTGCTACATTGGACGCAAATGATGTAACAATAATTCTTTTTTTTAATCTTTGAATTAAGTTAAGCATATTTTTTCTAACATCCAATTCGGACCCAGCTCTACCTACGTTAAATACATTCGTTGAATCACAGATCATTGCAAGAACTCCCTCATCACCAATTTTTTTTAATTTTTGTTCATCAATCTTATTTCCAATTAATGGGTTTGGGTCACACTTCCAATCTCCAGTATGAAGAATTGTTCCTCCTGGCGTATTTATTTTTAAACCATTTGGCTCAAGTATAGAATGAGTTAAAGTCACAAATTCAATCTTAAAAGGATCTAAATCAAGACTGCCATTTAATTCAACTAATTTTAAATGAGCACTTATATCAATTTTTTTTTCTTTGAATTTTTCTCTAACTAACACTGAAGTAAAAGGTGTAGCGTAAATATTACATTTTATTTTAGGCCAAACATGAGCTATGGCACCTATGTGATCTTCGTGAGCATGAGTTAAAACAATTCCTAAAACATCATCTTTTTTATCAACTATAAAACCAGGATCGGGATAGATTAAATCAATTCCAGGCACACTATCATCGGCAAAAGTTACACCAACGTCTACAATTATCCATTTTTGATTATCAGGTTTGCCGTAAGCATATAGATTGAGGTTCATCCCTATTTCTCCTGAACCTCCAAGTGGGCAAAATAATAACTCTTCTTTCATATCTAAATAAAATTTTTTGTAATTTTAATAATTCCTTTAATTGTTAAATCTTTATCTACTTTACATTTAGTATTAATTGAGTTTTTATATAATTCTGCAAGGCCACCAGTTAGAATAATTTTAAATGCTGATTTAGTCTGTCTTTTAATTAATTTAATCATATTGTCAATTAATCCAGCATACCCCCAAAAGAAACCTGACCTTACAGCATCAAGAGTATTTTTACCGATAACATTTGATATTTTTTTTAAATTAATTTCAGGTATTAAAGATGCGCTTGATGTTAAAGTATTTAGTGACAGTTTGATTCCTGGTGAAATTATACCACCCAAGTATTTTTTCTTAATTAAAACATCAAAAGTTGTAGCAGTTCCAAAATCAATAATAATATAATTATTTCTAGAGTCTGTTGCTGCAATTGAGTTTGCTAGTCTGTCAGATCCAACTTGATTTTTATTTACTCTGATATCAATTAATTTATTTAGGTTAAAATTTTTAATTTCTATAATTTTTTTATTTAGATTGGATTTAAAAAAAATTGAAAATTTTTTATATATTTTAGGTGCCACGCTACTGAAAACAATGCTTTCTAAATTATTTTTATATTTTAGTAAAAATTTAAGATTCTTTTTAAGATTAGATTGATTTATTTCATTAGTTTTAACAAATATTTTTTTTTTAATTTTAAATTTGTTATCAACCAAACAAATTTTTACTTCTGTGTTTCCAATATCACCTATAATTTTCATAATTATTTATTTAAATAAATTTCAAAATTCTTCTTTATTTCATTATAAATTTTAAAACTAGTAATTTTTTTCTTCGAAAAAAAATTTAAATATGTAGTAGGATAATTACCAATAGCAGGACTTCTATCAATATTTATTCCTATACCAATAATTGCAAATTTTTTATTTTTAAAAAAAACTGTTTCTTGCAAAATTCCACATACTTTTTTTTTATTGATTAATAAATCATTCGGTTTTTTTATAGTAATTTTTTTATTTAATAATTTTAATAACGACTTTTTTACTATTTTACAGCTTATAGAAGTTAATTTTCTCAAATTAATATTATTACTTAGGTTAAAGAACACAGACATAAATAAGTTATTCTTTAAATAAATCCACTTATTACCATATCTTCCTCTTCCTTTGGTTTGTTTTTTTGCAATAATTAATCCTAAAGGAATACCTTCTTTAATTTTTTTAATTGCAATATCGTTTGTGCTTTTTACTGATTTAAACAAATATTTTTTAAATTTCATTAGATTATAATAATCTTGGAAACTATCTCACTTAAAATTCCAGGATATATAAAATAAAGTGCTAAAATCCCGGTTGTAATAGCTAGAGTAATTTTTAAACCAAAATTATGATCTATTTCAAATTTCTCTTGAGGCTTATCAAAATAAATTATTTTTATTAGTCTTAAATAATAAAATGCAGCAACTACAGTTGATAAAAGGCCTACTATTGCTAAAAAATACATTGACTGCTCTATTACAGCCATAAAAATATAAAATTTAGCAAAGAAACCAGCAAGTGGAGGTATTCCCGCAAGCGAGAATAAAATAATTAATAGAGCTATTGAAAGAATTGGATGATTATTAGATAGACCAGATAAGTCCTCTATTTTTTCATAAAATACATTTTTTTTTCTAAGCATAAATAAACATGAAAAAAAAGCCAACGTCATAATTAAATAAATTGTTATGTAAGTTACTGAACTTTGAATTCCTTGGTTAGTTCCTGAGGCTAAACCAGCAAGCGCATAACCCATATGTCCAATAGAACTATATGCAATAAGTCTTTTTAAATTTATCTGCCCAATTGCGGCGATTGCACCAAATAGCATTGAAGCAATTGATATAAATACAAGTATTGTCTGCCACTGATCAATTAAATTAACAAACGGCGTATATAAAAATCTTATAAAAACTGTTAAAGCAGCTACTTTAGGTAAAGCTGCAAAAAACAACGTAACAGCTGTTGGTGAACCTTCATAAACATCTGGGGCCCACATGTGAAAAGGAACAGCAGAAATTTTAAAAGCTAAACCAACTATAATAAATACAAGTCCAAATATAATACCATATTCCATATTTAAAGATGAATTAGCTATATATGTAAAATTGGTAGAATTGGAAAAACCATATACAAGTGAGCAACCATAAAGCAATAAACCTGATGATAGTGCGCTTAATACAAAATATTTTAAACCGGACTCCGATGATAGGATATTATCTCTATCAAATGATGCAAGAACATATAAAGCTAAAGATTGAAGTTCTAAACCTAAATAAAAAACAATTAAATCATTCGAACTAATCATTACCATCATTCCAAGAATTGAACTTAAAATTAATATTGAATATTCAACTTTTAAAATTTTTAATGTTTTCAGATAAATAAACGAAGAAATCATAACAAAAATTGCTGAAACAATTGTTAATGCCTTCATAAATGAAGATAGAGTATCAATTTTATAACTTTCGTTAAAAACAAATGTCTCATTAATTGAAAATAAATTAATAACTAATGCTAATAATACTATTAATGTTATTATTGACAGATTGTAGACTAAATTCTCACTATCTTTTTTAAACACACCAATCATTAATAAAAACATTATGGAGAGTGCTAAATAAATTTCAGGAAAGATTAAATCTAAGTTCATCATAAATTGCTTGCTGTATATATTTTTATATTCGTGTTAAATAACTCAATCAAACCTTCAACTGAAGCTGATGTTGTACTTAATAATGGGTCTGGATAAAAACCAAACATAATTGATACGAAAGCTAATGCTGTTAAAATAATCATTTCAGATTTATTCAAATCTACAAGTTTTTTTACTTCTGTATTAGTTATTTCACCAAAAACTATCCTTCTATAAAGCCAAAGCATATAAGCGGCTCCTAAAATTACGCCTAAACTTGCAATTGTAGCAACTGTAAAATTAACTTTAAAAGTTCCCAATAATATTAAAAATTCGCCTATAAAACCAGTTGTACCCGGTAAACCAAGTGCTCCAAGAGTAAATATCATAAATACAACAGCATATCTTGGCATTACTGAAACTATACCACCATATTTATTAATTTCTCTTGTGTGCATTCTTTCATAAACAACTCCCACACATAAAAATAGTGCTGCAGAAATTATTCCATGACTAATCATTTGAAATATACTTCCTTCAATTCCTTGCGGCGTCATTGTAAATATGCCCATAGTAACAAAGCCCATATGAGCTACTGAAGAATACGCAATAAGTTTTTTCATATCTTCCTGCATTAATGCTACGAAAGATGTGTAAATTATCGCAATTAAACTTAAGGTAAAAATTAAAGGAACAAAATGCTCCGATGCAATTGGAAATAATCCAATAGAAAATCTTATAAATCCATAACCCGCCATTTTTAATAATATCGCTGCAAGTAACACAGATCCAGCTGTAGGAGCTTCTACGTGTGCATCTGGAAGCCAGGTGTGTACTGGCCACATTGGAGTTTTTACAGCGAACGAGCTGAAGAATGCTAACCAAAGTAAATTTTGATACTTTGCATCTATGCCTAATTGATATAATTCAATTACATCAGTTGTTCCTGTAATCCAATATATAGAAATAATTGCAACTAACATCAAGACTGAACCTAGTAATGTGTATAAGAAGAATTTAAAAGCAGAATAAACTCTTCTCTCTCCTCCCCATATTCCAATAATTAAAAACATTGGTATTAAGCCAGCTTCAAAAAATAAGTAAAAAATAACTAAATCAAGTGAACAAAAAACTCCAATCATCATTGTTTCCATAAATAGAATGGTGACAAGAAAATGTTTAAGTTTATTTTTGATAGTAGAATTTACAGAAATAATACATAAAGGAGTAATAAATGTTGTTAGAACAATAAATAATATTGAGATGCCATCTATACCAACTTTATAATTAATAAACCCTTGTAGCCAAATTTTCTCTTCTACAAACTGAAAACTTGAATTAGTGCTATCAAATAAGAACCAAAGATAAATTGATAGAACAAAATTAGCCAAAGAAATAAATAATGAAATATATTTAGCCCCGTTATAATTTGAAGATGATCTGCCAAATAATATAAATAAAGCTCCAATTGCCGGAAGAAGAATTAAAGAAGATAATATAGGAAAGTTCATTATTTAATAATAACTATTGTTAGTATAAGTGAAAATCCAATCAGCATTATAAATGCATATTGATAGATAAACCCACTTTGAAATTTTACAGCTTTAATAGAAAAATATTTGAATAAACTTGATAAACCATCAGGACCAAACCTATCAATTACTAATCCATCTATTTTCTTCCATAAATATTTTCCAAGAAACTTGGAAGATTTTACAAATAATACATCGTACAACTCATCAAAATACCATTTATTTTTTAGAAAAAGATAAAAGGGTTTGTTTTCATTTACCAAATTAACTGTAAATGATTTATTTTTTAAAAATATATAATAACTAAATGGAATAGAAATAGTTACCAATATAGGTGTTAAAAATACAATTTCTTTTGGTGGATGATCTATTGTCAACGGTTCTAGAAAGAAAATTGAACCTTGCCAAAAATCAATGAAAGAGCCTTGTTCCATAAATAAATCTTTGAAAATAAATCCAGCTAATATTGAACCAACTGCTAAAATTATTAACGGAAGCAACATAACCATTGGCGACTCATGCATGCTAGATATTGGTTGATTTTTGTTGTTGTATTCACCATGAAAAGTTTTAAAAATTAATCTCCATGAATAAATTGAGGTTAAAACAGCAGTAAATATTCCTATTGCACATGCGTAATAACCAACTGTATTTCCTTTTAAATAAGCAAATTCTATAATTAAATCTTTTGAATAAAACCCGGATAAGAATGGAAAACCAGTTAAAGCCAATGTTCCTATAATCATCAAAACATAAGTATAGGGAAGATGTTTGTAAACACCGCCCATTTTATTTATGTTTTGTTCATTATGAAATGAGTGAATTACTGAACCAGAACCTAAAAACAAAAGAGCTTTAAAAAAAGCGTGAGTAAATAAGTGAAACATTGCAACATTATAAGCTCCTACACCAGTTGCAAAAAACATATAGCCCAATTGACTACAAGTAGAGTATGCAATTATTTTTTTAATGTCGTTTTGAACTAATGCAACTGTTGCAGCAAACAAGGCTGTTGCCATTCCTATAATTGTTATAAAATTCAATATAATAGGTGAATATTCATAAATAGGTGAGCATCTTACAACTAGAAATACACCAGCAGTTACCATTGTTGCTGCATGAATTAATGCCGAAACTGGAGTGGGCCCCTCCATTGCATCTGGTAGCCAGGTATGTAAAAAAATTTGAGCTGATTTGCCCATGGCTCCAATAAACAATAAAAAACAAATTAAGTTTATTGCATTAAGTTCAATACCTAAAAAATTTAATTTATTGTCTGAATATACAAATACTTGGCTAAATACTTCTTCATAATCAACTGTTCCAAAAACATAAAAAACTAAAAAAATTCCTAATGCAAAACCAAAATCTCCTACTCTATTTACTATAAATGCTTTAATAGCTGCGGCGTTTGCAGTTGGTTTTTTAAACCAAAAGCCAATTAAAAAATAAGAACAAAGTCCAACACCTTCCCATCCAAAAAATAACTGTAGAAAATTATCTGATGTAACTAAAACCAGCATCGCAAATGTAAATAATGATAAGTAAGACATGAATCTTGGCTGATGTGGATCATTAGACATGTAGCCTATTGAATAAATATGAACTATTGAAGAAACTAAAGTTACAACTACTAACATAACTGCTGATAATTGATCAATTTTAATAGACCAATTTACATCAAGTTGTCCGGAACTTATCCATTTAGCAATTACAACATTGTTTATGTAACCATTATTTATTACATCGTAAAATATATAAATTGATATCAAAGCAGATAAAGATACAAATAAACTTGTAATTATTTGAGAAGATCTATTACCAATTATTTTTCCAAAAAATCCAGAAATGATTGCTGCTGCTAATGGTAAAAAAATTATAAATTTTTCCATGTTATCCTTTTAATTTTCCAATCTCCTCAACTCTAATAGTTCCGGCATTTCTGAAATAAACCACAATAATTGCTAATCCTATAGCTGCTTCAGCAGCAGCCACAGTTAGAATAAATAGAGCGAATATTTGACCAACTAAATCATTTGTAAATATTGAAAATGAAACTAAATTAATATTAACCGCTAGCAATATTAGCTCTATACTCATCAATAGAACTATTACATTTTTTCTGTTTAGAAAAATTCCAATTAAACCAATGGTAAAAATTATTGCACCAAGAGTTAGATAGTGTCCTAATCCAATTTCAAACATCAATCTTTACTCCTTTATTGTTTTCAACATCAACAACTTCGACACCATCTTCTCTTTCTCTTGAAATTTGTTTGAAATAACTTTGTCTTTTTAATCCTGATCTCTCTCTAAAAGTTAAGACTATAGCACCAATCATGGCGACTAATAAAATCATGCCAGAAAGCTGAAATAAGTGAATATAATCGGTATATAATACATTGCCCAAAGAATGTGTGTTTGTGGTTGTTTCTGAAATAATGATTGTGGAAGAGTTTAATAAATCAGGCTTATATTTCCATCCACCTACTACAATTATTAATTCAAAAAAAATGATTAAACTAATTAACAATCCGACAGGAATATGAGAACTGCTTTTGGAAGATGTAAACCATTGATTTTTTTGTTGTGATACGTTTAACATCATAACTACAAATAAAAATAAAACTGCAACTGCACCCACATAAACAATTAACATAATCATTCCCAAGAACTCAGCTCCAATCATAATAAAAAGACAAGAAATACTTATAAAATCTAGTATTAAAAAGAAAACTGAATGAACTGTGTTTCTTGATACTGTAAGCATAATTGCAGAAATAATTGCAATAAATGAAAATAAATAAAAGAATACAGCGTGTGCTATCATTATTATCTATAAGGGTTGTCTGCTTTTATATTAGCAGCAAGTATATTCTCCCACCTATCTCCATTTTCTAAAAGTTTTTTTTTATTGTAGTAAAGTTCTTCTCTTGTTTCAGTTGCAAACTCAAAATTAGGACCTTGAACAATTGCATCTACTGGACATGCTTCTTCACATAATCCACAATAAATACATTTTAACATATCAATATCATATTTAGTTGTTTTTCTGCTTCCGTCTTCTCTTTCAGCAGACTCTATTGTGATTGCTTGTGCTGGGCATACTGCCTCACAAAGTTTACACGCAATACATCTTTCTTCGCCATTTGGATATCTTCTTAAAGCATGCTCTCCTCGCGCGCGTGGACTAACTTGTCCTTTTTCGAATGGATAATTAATTGTTTTTTTTGACTTAAAAATTTCTCTAATTGCAATTAATAGACCTGTTATAAAGTCCACCATAAATATAGTTTTTAATAATCTTCTTATTTTCATATTTGTGTCGGTAATAAATCAAAATAAAGTAAATATGCTGCTGTTAAAACAACCCAAATTAATGATAAAGGTAAAAATATTTTCCAACCTAATTTCATTAATTGATCATATCTATACCTTGGTACTATTGCCTTCACTAAAGCAAATAATATGAATAAAAATAATATCTTAAAAATCAACCAGAAAGGTGCTGGAATAAATGAAAATATCTGGATATCCATTGGTGGAAGCCACCCACCTAAAAATAATACAGATCCCATTGCACACATTAATAAAATATTTGCATATTCACCTAACCAAAACATTGCATACATCATTCCTGAATATTCTGTTTGGTACCCAGCTACGAGCTCTGCATCAGCTTCAGGTAAATCAAAAGGAGGTCTATTTGTTTCCGCTAAAGCAGAAATAAAAAATATAACAAACATCGGAAAAAGGGGTAATACGAACCACACATTTTTTTGAGCTATAACAATGTCATTTAAATTTAAAGAGCCTACACACAGCAAAACATTGATAATAATAACTCCTATTGACACTTCATAAGATACCATTTGTGCAGCTGATCTAATTGCTCCAAGGAAAGGATATTTTGAATTTGATGCCCATCCTCCCATAATTATTCCGTAAACTCCTAGCGATGAAACGGCAAATAAGTACAATATTCCAACATTAATATCAGCTAATACCAAATTTTCACTAAACGGTATTACTGCCCATGCTATTAATGCCAATGTCATTGTAATAATTGGAGCAATAATAAAGATTACTTTATTTGAACTGGCAGGAATTATAATTTCTTTAAAAACATACTTTAATGCATCTGCTATAGATTGAAGTAAACCGAATGGCCCTACAACATTTGGGCCTCTTCTTTTTTGTACAAATGCCCAAACCCTTCTATCAAGCCAAACTATCATGGCTACTGTAACTAGGACAGGAATTAATAAAAACAATATCTTATAAATTTCATCAAACAATATGTATAAACTATTCATAATTAACCATCAGTTCCTGTTTTTTCAAAGTTAGAACGCAGAGATCTGCATTCTGACATGGTTTTTGAGTTTTTTGATATTACATTTGAAAAATAGTAGTCAATATCATTAATTAATATTTTTTCATTTTCAAAAACATAATCAGTTTTAATAAATTCTTCTTTACTTTCTTGTTTTAAAAAATTGAACATACTATCAACAAGATCATCTCTGCCTTTGAATAAATTTTTGTCGCGAACCAAGTTGGCTATTTCATTTATTATTAACCAATCTTCTTTAGCTAGTTCAGTTGGATAAGAAGCTTTGAAAGCTTTTTGAAGTTTGCCTTCCAAATTTGTATAATAACCATCTTGCTCAGTAAAAGCAGATCCAGGTAAGATCAAATCTGAATTTTTGGCTCCTTCATCTCCATGTGAACCAATATAAACAACAAATACACCTTTTTTTTCTATATTTAATTTGTCTTGACCCAGTAAAAACAATAAATCTATAGAATTTTCTTTTAATTTTTCTAATAAAATGTTCCTGCCATTATTCGAACTAAATATAGTCAGGTCATATGATCCTACTGTTGATGCATCTTGTGATAAAATATTCAATGAGTTCCATTCATTGCTAATTTTATTGTTTTTGCTTAAAAATTTTTTTAATTCCTCAAATATATATTGACCAGATTTTAATTTTAATACTGATTGGCCAATAATTATTATAGGTTTTGATGATTTAATTATTTTTTCTGATAATTCATTTTTACCTTCAATAATATTTTTTATTAAATTTGTTGAATTATCTAATATTTTATAAGGGTATGTTTGGTCGCCAACATCATTTGTTGAATAAATTGGTAATTTAGATTTCAAATATGATTTTCTTATTCTACTATTTAATATAGTGGCTTCAAGTCTTGGATTACAACCAATCATTAATATTAAGTCTGAATCTTCAATGCCTGATATATTAGAATTAAATGTATAGTTTTGCTTTTCTGAAAAATTTACATAGTAACTATCAGATCTAGATTCGATAAGATTTGATTTAAATACTTTACTAAACAATTCTTTAGCAGCATAAGCAGTTTCCATATTTGTTAAATCACCTGTAAAACAACCAATTTTATCTGAGCTTATATTTTCTAATTTTGATTTCAAAATTTCATATGCTTTTTTCCATGAAATTTTATTAAATTTATTTCCATCTTTGATAAATGGTGTATCTAATCTTTGGTTTTTCAATCCATCACATGCATATCTTGTTTTATCTGAAATCCATTCCTCATTAATATCTTCATTTATTCTTGGAAGTATTCTTTTTACTTCCCAACCATATGTATCAACTCTTATATTTGATCCTACAGCATCCATTACATCTATAGACTCTGTTTTTTTTAATTCCCATGGTCTCGCTTCAAAAACATATGGTTTTGATGTAAGTGCTCCAACAGGGCAAAGGTCAATTATGTTAGCAGACAATTCTGACTCCATAGATTTTTCTAAATATGTAGTGATTTGCATGTTTTCACCTCTGCCGATTGCACCTAGTTCAGGCACACCAGCAACCTCTGTTGCAAACCTTATACATCTTGTACAATGTATACATCTTGTCATTTGAGTTTTAATTAAAGGACCCATATATTTCTCGGGAACATGTCTTTTATTCTCTCTAAATCTAGACTTGTCAACTCCATAAAACATTGATTGATCTTGTAAATCACATTCTCCTCCTTGATCACATACTGGGCAATCTAATGGATGGTTTACTAATAAAAATTCCATCACACCTTTTCTTGCTTTTTCAACTAAACTAGTATTTGTTTTAATGTTCATACCTTCTGTTGCTGGCATTGCGCAAGATGCCACAGGTTTTGGAGATTTTTCAATTTCAACTAAACACATTCTACAGTTTCCTGCTATTGATAATTTCTCATGATAGCAGAATCTAGGAATTTCAAATCCTACTTGTTCACAAGCTTGAAGAACTGTAAGACCTTCTTCTACTTCAATTTCTTTATCGTTAACTTTTAATTTAAACATTTTCTTTTTCTAACAAATGTTGATCTACTAAATATGGATTTTTTTTACCAGTATTTATTAAAGGATTAAAATTATTTCTTTCTTCAATTTCTTTTTTAAAATGTCTTAGTAAGCCTTGAACAGGCCAAGCAGATCCTTCTCCGAATGCACAAATGGTGTGGCCTTCAATTTGTTTTGTGACATCCATCAGCATGTCAACTTCTTCTCTTGATGACTCGCCTTTTGACATTCTTTCTAACATCCTCCACATCCAACCAGATCCTTCTCTACATGGAGTACATTGACCACAGCTTTCATGTTTATAAAACCTTGCAATTCTTGTCATGCATTTAATAATGTCTTGATCGTTATTTATTACAACTATTCCTGCAGTTCCTAATCCTGTTTTATTTTCCACACATGCATCAAAATCCATCTTAATGTTATCACATATATGTTTCGGTAATAAAGGCATTGATGATCCGCCTGGTATTACAGCTTTAAGATTTTCCCAACCGCCAATAACACCACCAGCATGTTTTTCTATTAAATCTTTTAAAGGAACACCCATTTCTTCCTCAACATTACAAGGGTTATTTACATTTCCTGAAATACAATAAATTTTAGTTCCAGTATTTTTTTCTCTTCCCAATGATGAGAACCATTTAGCGCCTTTTCTTAATATTGTTGGTACAACTGAAATTGTTTCAACATTATTTATTATTGTTGGACATCCATACAAACCAATAAGAGCAGGGAAAGGAGGTTTGAGTCTTGGTTGGCCTTTTTTGCCTTCAATACTTTCTAATAATGCTGTTTCCTCACCACAAATATATGCACCTGCGCCATAATGTATGTAAATATCTAAATCCCACCCTGTGCTTGAAGAATTTTTTCCGATTAATCCATCCTTATAAGATTCATCAATTGCTTTTTGTAATTTAGAACCTTCACTTATGTATTCACCTCTTATATAAATATAACACACATGTGCATTAACAGCGTATGAAGAAATTAAACAGCCTTCAATTAGTTTGTGTGGCTCAAATCTTAAAATATCTCTATCTTTACATGTTCCAGGTTCTGACTCATCTGCATTAATAACCAAATAATGCGGTCGAGATCCAACTTCTTTGGGGGTAAATGACCATTTTAATCCTGTTGGAAAACCAGCTCCTCCTCTTCCTCGGAGTTGTGATTCTTTTATTTCATTAATTATCCAATCTCTTCCTTTTTCACAGATGTCTTTAGTATTATTCCAGTCTCCTCTTTTTTTAGCTGAAGTTAGATCTGAACCTTGATCATTATATAAATTTTGAAAAATTCTATCTTTATCTTCAAGCATTTTTACTACCCAATAATGCACTTCTGTTATTTTCTGGTTCTGCACTTTTTCTTCCTTTATAGGAACCAGGTTCAATTATTTGATCTTTTTTAATTGTTTCTATTATTTTTTCTAATTTTTTTTCATCTAAGTCTTCAAAATAATCATTATTAATCTGCACCATAGGTGCATTCACGCATGCGCCTAAACACTCTACTTCCACCCAAGATAATTTTTCATCTTTTGAAATTTCATTTTCATTTTCAGAAATTTTCTTTTTACAAACATCAACAAGTTTATAAGCTCCTCTAATCATACATGGTGTGGTTGTGCAAACTTGAAAGAAATATTTTCCAACAGGAGCTAGATTATACATTGTATAAAATGTAGCTACTTCATAAACTTTTATGTAAGGCATCTTAAGTAGTTTTGCTATGTATTTCATTGCTGATAGAGGTATCCAATTGTTATTTTGTTTTTGTGCGATATATAAAAGAGCCATAACTGCACTTTGTTGTTTGTCTTCTGGATAATTTGCAATAGCTTTTTTTGCAGTTTCCATATTTTTCTCATTAAACTCAAAAGTTGCAGGCTGCTCTTTCGAAATTTTTTTTATACTCATCGATCAACTTCTCCAAATACTATATCCATTGATCCTAATACCGCTGGGACGTCAGCCAACATATGACCTTTAATTAAATAATCCATTGCCTGTAAATGCGAAAAACCTGGCGCTTTTATTTTACATTTATAAGGTTTGTTTGATCCATCAGAAATTAAATATACCCCAAATTCACCTTTTGGCGCCTCAACAGAAGTGTATATTTCGTCTTTATCTACCCTATATCCTTCAGTGAATAGTTTAAAATGATGGATTAACGCTTCCATTGAATTTTTTAATTCTTTTTTTGGAGGCGGTGCTACTTTTGTATTTTGAGTTTTTACTGGTCCTTTTGGAATTTTGACAAGACATTGGTTTATTATATTTACACTTTCTCTCATTTCTTCAATTCGACATAAATATCTATCGTAACAATCTCCATTTCTTCCAATTGGAATTTTAAAATCTAATTGTTTATAGCAATCATAAGGTTGAGATTTTCTTAAATCCCAGGCAACACCAGATCCTCTTAGCATGACTCCTGAAAATGAATAATCAAGGGCGTCTTGTTTTGATACAATTCCTATATCTACGTTTCTTTGCTTAAAAATTCTGTTATCAGTTAATAAAGTTTCTAAATCATCAATTATCTTTGGAAAATTCTCACAAAATTCTGTTATATCTTCAAGTAAACCTCTTGGCAAATCTTGATGTACTCCTCCAGGTCTAAAATAATTTGCGTGCAACCTTGAGCCTGAAACTCTTTCATAGAATCCCATTAATTTTTCTCTCTCTTCAAAACCCCATAATGTAGGTGTTAAAGCGCCTACATCCATTGCTTGAGTTGTAACATTTAAAATATGACTTAGTATTCTTCCTATTTCACAAAACATAACTCTAATGAATTGTCCTCTAATTGGTACTTCCAAGTTTAATATTTTTTCAATAGCCAAAGCAAACGCATGTTCTTGATTCATTGGCGCAACATAATCAAGTCGATCAAAATAAGGTACTGCTTGGGTATAAGTTTTATGCTCAATGAGTTTTTCTGTTCCTCTATGCAATAGTCCAATATGAGGATCAGCTTTTTCAACAACTTCTCCATCCAGTTCTAAAATTAATCTTAAGACACCATGAGCCGCTGGATGTTGAGGCCCAAAATTAAGATTTAATGTTTTTTTCTCTTTAGTCATTTTTCTTATTTATCTCTTTAATATACTTTGTTCCTTCCCAAGGACTTTCATAGTCAAAATTTCTATAATTCTGTTCAAGCTTTACTGGCTCATAAACAACTTTTTTTTCATCCTCACTGTAGCGAACCTCATTATGTCCTGTTAAAGGAAAATCTTTTCTAAGAGGATAACCATCAAAATTATAATCAGTGAGTATTCTTCTCAGATCTGGATGATCTTTAATTTTAATACCATACATATCAAAGATCTCTCTCTCCATCCAATTTGCAGATGGAAAAATTTCTGTTATTGATGGAATTACTTCATTTTCATTAATTGAATAACTTATGATAATTCTACTGTTAAATTCGTGACTAAGTAACAAATAAACTATTTTGAATCTTTCATTTTCTTCAGGATAATCCACAGCTGTTATATCAACCAACTGTCTAAATTTTGTTGAAGAATTATTTTTTAAAAAAACCAAAACATCAATTAAATCATTACAATCTATATTTAGATATAGTTGATGATGTTTAATTTCACTAAATTTAATTTTAGTTACAAGTTCAGAGTTAATTTTTTTTTCCAAATCAGCAAGATTGCTCATTTAATTATCTTTCTATTGAACCGTTATTTCTTATTTTTTTTTGTAATTGCATTATTCCATACAACAATGCTTCAGCTGAAGGTGGACAACCAGGCACATAAACATCAACAGGAACAATTCTATCACAACCTCTTACTACTGAATAAGAATAATGATAATAACCTCCCCCATTGGCACAACTGCCCATGGATATAACGTACCTAGGTTCAGGCATTTGATCGTAAACTTTTCTTAAAGCTGGAGCCATTTTATTTGTAAGTGTTCCTGCAACAATCATGACATCAGACTGACGTGGCGATGCTCTTGGGGCTGTTCCAAATCTTTCTAGATCATATCTTGGCATCGATGCATGCATCATTTCTACAGCACAACAAGCTAAACCAAAAGTCATCCAATGTAGAGATCCTGTTCTTGCCCAATTTATTAAATTATCAAATGAGGTAGTTATAAAACCTTTTTCACTAAAGTCTTTTGCTAACACTTTAAATTCATCAGGAATTTGTTTTTGTTTTTCCGCAGAGTTCATTTTTTATTCCCAATCTAAGGCGCCTTTTTTCCATTCGTATATAAACCCGATGGTGAGTATAAATAAAAATATCATCATTGAGATAAATCCAAATAAACCTATTTTACCCAAAGAGATCGCCCAAGGAAAAAGAAATGCTATTTCAAGATCAAATATAATAAACAAAATTGCAACTAAATAGAACCTAACATCAAATTCAATTCTTGAATCGTTGAATGCTTCAAATCCACATTCATAAGTAGATAATTTTTCAGGATCAGGCTTTTTTGGTGAAAAAACAAAATTAACAAAAATAAAACCGATACTTAAAATTAAAGCTATAGCCAAAAATACAATTATTGATAAATAATCATTTAAAAAGTCAAACAACATTACTATTCGTATATATCAGTTTTGTAATAATAAAAGAAGAAGATAGGTCACAGAATATCCAATATAATAAATGGCGGGAGTGAAGGGACTCGAACCCTCGGCCTCCTGCGTGACAGGCAGGCGCTCTAACCAACTGAGCTACACCCCCATTTTGGTGGGCAGTAAAGGACTCGAACCTTTGGCCCCCTCGGTGTAAACGAGATGCTCTACCAGCTGAGCTAACCGCCCCAAAAACTAAAACTTTTTACATCAAGCTTGAGCTAATGTAAATTGTTATAAACAATTAATTTGTAAGTATTTTCTTTGAATCGTCTTCTTTTTTCGTCTCAGTTATATCTTGAACTTCAACCCATTCAACTTTTTTTAATTCTTTTGTCAATGCAATTTTTAAAACATCGTCGGCATGTTTAACTGTACTAATCTTAATATCATTTTTAACTTTTTCTGGAATGTCAGTTAAATCTTTTTCATTATCTTTTGGTATTAAGATTTGCTTAATACCAGCCCTATGTGCGGCTAAAAGTTTTTCTTTTAAACCTCCAATTGCTAAAACTTGTCCGGTAATTGTAACCTCGCCAGTCATTGCAATATTTTTGTTAACTGGAATGTTTGTAATAGAAGATACAATTGAAGTTACCATAGCTATACCAGCTGATGGACCATCTTTAGGTGTCGCTCCTTCAGGTACATGAATATGAAAATCCTTTTTTTCAAAAATAGGTGGTAAAATTCCATACTCCAAGCTTTTTGATCTAACGAATGATTTTGCTGCTTTAACTGACTCTTGCATTACATCGCCCAATTTACCTGTAATTTGCATTCTACCTTTGCCAGGCATATTAACAGTTTCAATTTTTAAAATTTCTCCACCAAATTCGGTCCAAGCCAATCCAGTTACGATTCCAATCTTATTTTCAGACTCAACCTCTCCATATTTGAACTTTTTTACTCCTAAAAAATCATTAATATTATCTGCATTAAGTACAACTTTAGTTTCTTCACAATTGACTATTTTTTTTACTACCTTTCTTGTTATTTTGGAAATTTCTCTTTCTAAATTTCTTACTCCAGCTTCTCTAGTGTAAGATCTGATTATTTCTTTTATCGTTCCATCTTTCAAATCTAACTCATTATCTTTTACTCCATTATTTTTTACTTGTTTTGGTAAAAGGTATTTATTTGCTATATTAATTTTTTCATCTTCTGTATATCCCGGAATTCTAATTACCTCCATTCTGTCTAATAAAGGAGGAAGTATATTCAAAGTATTGGCAGTTGTAACAAACATAACGTCGGACAAATCATAATCAACTTCAAGATAATGGTCGTTAAATGTAGTGTTCTGTTCTGGATCGAGAGCTTCTAATAAAGCTGATGATGGATCACCTCTATAATCATTTCCAACTTTGTCGATCTCATCTAAAAGAATCAACGGATTTTTTGTTCCTGCTTTTTTCATCAATTGAATTATTTTACCTGGCAAGGATCCTATGTAAGTTCTTCTGTGACCTCTTATTTCAGCCTCATCTCTCACACCTCCTAAAGACATTCTTACGAATTGTCTATTCGTAGCTCTCGCAATAGATTTACCCAAAGAAGTTTTTCCTACTCCTGGGGGACCAATTAAACAAAGAATTGGTCCTTTAATTTTTTCCATTCTTTTTTGAACAGCTAAAAATTCAATTATTCTTTCTTTAACTTTTTCTAGCGCAAAGTGATCTTCGTCTAAAGTTTTTATTGCTTTATTTAAATCTATGTCAACTTTATCTTTCCTGTACCATGGTAAATCTATCATCCAATCCAAGTAATTTCTAACAACTGTTGCTTCAGCTGACATTGGACTCATATTGTTTAATTTTTTTAATTCTGACATACACTTTTTTTCAACTTCTTTTGGCATTTTAGCTTTTAAAATAGATTTTTTTAGATTAGTGCTTTCGTCTTTTCCTTCTTCAATTTCGCCTAGTTCTTTTTGAATAGCTTTTAACTGTTCATTTAAATAATACTCTCTTTGAGTTTTTTCCATTTGAGTTTTAACTCTTCCTCTAATTCTTTTTTCAACACCAATTATGCTTGTTTCATTTTCCATAACTTTGATTACAGAATCTAATCTTTTTTTAACATTGAAAGTTTCAAAAATTTGTTGTTTTTGAGAAATGGTCATATTTAAATGTGAAGCTATATGATCAGCTGTTGCTGATGGATCTTTTAAATCTTTAATATTGTCCAAAGTTTCTGAAGAAACTTTCTTATTTATTGACGTTAGTTTTTCTAATCTTCTGACTGCAATAGTAGCTAGTGAATTTAAATCTTCTTCTTCATTGATGTCATCTTTTTGAATTTCATAATCACATTTGATAAATTTATCATTTTCTACAAAATCTAAAATTTTTACTCTTTTTACGCCCTCAACTAAAACCTTTACTGTCCCATCTGGAAGTTTTAATAATTGAAGTATTCTGCTTTCACATCCATAATTAAAAACATCATTTCTTTTAGGATCATCAATTTCTGAGTTTTTTTGTGTTACAAGTAGAATTTTCTTTTCTGATGTCATAACATCATTTAGAGCATTAATAGATTTATCTCTACCAACGAACAAGGGTATAACCATTTTTGGAAACACAACTATATCCCTTAAAGGAAGCAGTGGTAAATTCATCTTAACATTCATACTTGTTAAATATGGATATTATACAAAAATTTGCAATAGTTAATTGAAATTTATTAAATATTATGCTGCAGTAGTCTTTTCTAACTTATCTGACTTATCTGACTTAGATTTGTTTTTTGAGTGAACAATAATTGGTTCTGAAATTCCATTTATTGAGCCTATGTCAATAACAACCTCCTCTATGTCATTATGACCAGGTAGATTAAACATTGTTTTTAGCAATACATTTTCCAAAATTGATCTTAGCCCCCTTGCGCCAGTTTTTTTAGACATAGCTTTTATTGCAATTTCTTTTACTGATTCATCTTTAAAAGTTAATTTTACTCCTTCTATTTTAAACAATTCTTGATATTGTTTTATTAGAGAATTTTTTGGTTCTAATAAAATTTGCACTAATGCTTTTTCGTCTAAATCTTCTAAAGTTGCAATTATTGGAAGTCTTCCAACAAATTCTGGAATAAGCCCATACTTTAATAAATCTTCAGGCTCTAAATCTTTCATCCACTCACCTACTTTCTTTTCTTCAATTGATTTAACTTTCGCACCAAAACCTATTGATGAACCTTTGTCTCTTTGAGAAATTATTTTATCTAATCCAGCAAATGCTCCTCCACAAACGAATAAAATGTTTGTGGTGTCAACTTGTAAAAATTCTTGTTGAGGATGTTTTCTTCCTCCTTGCGGAGGTACGCTAGCTATAGTTCCTTCCATAATTTTTAATAATGCTTGTTGAACTCCTTCTCCGGAAACATCTCTTGTTATAGATGGATTTTCAGTTTTTCTGCTAATTTTATCTACCTCATCAATATATACAATTCCCCTTTGAGCTTTCTCAACATTGTAATCTGCAGCTTGTAATAATTTTAAAATTATATTTTCTACATCTTCTCCGACATATCCTGCTTCTGTTAATGTTGTTGCGTCAGCCATAGTAAAAGGGACATCTATAATTTTTGCTAAAGTTTGCGCTAATAAAGTCTTTCCACATCCAGTAGGTCCAACTAACAATATATTAGATTTCGATAGTTCTACATTTTTTGAAGTCTTATTTTCATAATTTAACCGTTTATAATGATTGTATACTGCAACCGACAGTACTTTTTTTGCATGATCTTGTCCAATTACATAATCATCTAGCACTTTATTGATTTCTTTAGGTGAAGGTAATCCGTCTTGGTGTTTAACAAAATTATCTTTGATCTCCTCTCTTATAATATCCATACAAAGTTCAACACACTCATCGCATATGAATACTGTTGGACCTGCAATTAGTTTTTTAACTTCGTGTTGGCTTTTGCCACAAAAAGAACAGTAAAGAATATTTTTATTTGTGCTCATATTTTTTTTTATCGAATCAATATGACTACATTATTACATTAGCATATCCATTATCAAGTATAGGTTGTTGAGTTGACTATATGTAGATGTTTATTCTCTCTTAGATACTACTTTATCCACTAAACCAAAATCTTTAGCAGCATCAGGCGTCATGAAATTATCTCTTTCTAAAGCAGACTTAATATCATTTACAGATTTTCCTGTATGTTTAGAATAAATTTCATTCAGTCTTTTTTTCAAAGATAAAACTTCATTAGCATGAATTTCTATATCGGTTACCTGTCCTTGATAACCAGCAGAAGGCTGATGAACCATAATTCTAGAGTTTGGCAACGAAAACCTCTTACCTTTTGCTCCGGCTGCTAATAAAAAAGAACCCATGCTTGCTGCTTGACCAATACATAATGTTGAAACATCGGGTTTGATATATTGCATAGTGTCATATATTCCCAAACCAGAAGTAACTAATCCACCGGGGGTATTAATATATAAATAAACATCTTTTTTAGGCTCCTCAGATTCTAAAAATAATAATTGAGCAGTTACTAAAGATGCTACTTGATCATTAATTGGCCCAACTACAAAAACAATTCTTTCTTTTAAAAGCCTCGAATAAATATCAAAAGCTCTTTCACCTCTGCTGGTTTGCTCTACCACCATTGGTATTAAATTGTTCATATGTTCATCAATTTTTGTCATGTTAAACGAATCGTTAACTTTTATACAACTTAGGATTACTTTTTGCTAACTTTTTTTGTTTTATTGGATGTTGTTTTTTTAGTAGGTGTTGTTTTTTTTGGTTTTGTTGAGGATTTAGTATCCTTTATTTCAACTTTCTTATCTGGAGACTGTTCCATAGCTTTTTTATTCTCTTCTTTTAATATTTTTTCAGCTTCTTCTTTAGTTATTTCTTTTACAGTTGCTTTAGCTTGTTTTTTAATTTCAGCTAAAATTTTTTCTTCATAAATAGATCCTCTTAAACTTGCTATGGCGCTAGGATTTTTTTCATAATATTCTTTAACCATTTTTTCTTGGCCAGGCATCATTTGAAATTGTTTTTGTATTTCAGTGTTCAATTCTTGTTCTGTTACTTTTATTTTATTTTGCTGTCCAAATTCATTTAAAATCAAACCAGTTTTAATTCTTTTTTTTGCTTGACCTTCTAAATCTTTTTTATTTTTTTTAACATCTTCTTCCTTCATGCCATGAGATAATACATGAATTTCTTGATCTATAAGTTCTGAAGGAATGGCATCAATTTTAAATTTATTTAACTGATCTAAAATTTGACTTTTGGACATTAAATCCAAAGAATTTTTATATTCGTCATTAATTTGTTTTGAAATTAATTCTTTTAGACCATTTAAATCTTTTGCTCCTAAATTTTTCGCAAACTCATCATCTAGTTTAACTTTATGATTTATTTTTACATTTGTAATATTGCATTCAAAAATTGCATTTTTATTTGCAATATCTTTTTCTGGAAAATTTTCAGGTAATTTTACTTCTACTTTTTTTGTTTGATTTTTCTTAACTCCAATCAATTGATCATCAAAGCCTTTAATGAATAAATCTTTACCTATAATAAGCTGAGTATTTTTACCTTCATTTCCTTTAAAATCTTTTCCACCTGATGTTGCTTTATAGTCAAAAACTACAAGATCTCCGTTGACTGATTTGTGGTTTGCATCAGCATCTTTGAAATTGTTTTGTGATTTTGCAATTTGATTTATTCTTTCTTCTGTATGTTTTTTATCTATTTTCACCTTATATTCGTCAAATTTTATATTTTGAAGTTGTTTGGTATTAACTTCAGGAAGCTCGGTAACAGACATTACATATTCTAATTCTTTACCTTCTCCATATTTTTTCAAATCTATTTTAGGCTGTGTAGCTGGTCTTATTTTGTTTTCTTCCAATGCTTTGGTTGAAGTATCTTTTAAAACTTTATCCAAAACTTCTCCCATGATTGCTTCGCCAAATTGTCTTTTAAGCACTTCCCTTGGAGCTTTCCCTGGTCTGAAACCTTTTAGTGTATAATTTTTTCTAACTTCCTCATATCTTTCTTCCAAATATGAGTCCATTGTCTTTTTATCAACGATAACTTTTATATCTTTGCCAAGACCTTTTTTATTTTCAATTGTAACTTTCATACAAATATATGGTAGGGCGAAAAGGACTCGAACCTTCACCGATTGCTCGACTGGTTCCTAAGACCAGCGCGTCTACCAATTCCGCCATCGCCCCAGTTTTAATATGGTGGTTTATATATTATTGAAGTTATTTGTCCAATTAGAATAATAGTGTAAATATAGTGCAAAATTAAAAAAAATGACAATTTCTCCTTGCATAAGCATTTGTAAAACTGATCCTGTAACCGGATATTGCTATGGATGTGGAAGAAGCAATGAAGATAAAATTAAATGGAAAGATGAAAATACTTCAAATGAATGGAAAATTGAAAATTTAAAAACAATAAGATCAAGATTAAAAGGCTGGCATCTTGGTAGTTTTAATGAGTCTTATGAGCATAAAATAAATAGTGGTATTTCATTGTTCAAAAAAGCTAATCAAAAATAATATGAATAAAACAAATATAGCAATAATTATTTATGTTTTAGGCTTAATTTTTGGTGCCTCAGTATTAGATGTTTGGAGTGCTGAAACTAGTCCTACCGTTCTTTTGGGAATGCTTTGGACTGCGCTGTTTGCAATCTCTTTATATTATATTGCTTTGAATTCAAAAATTAATAATATTTCCATATTTTAAAGGAGAATAACTTTAATATTTTATAATTTATCAGTTGAATATTAATTAATTCAATTATAGTTTGCGAACTCGTGAGAATTGAAGAAGAACTTAAACTGGATTATTCTGACGTATTATTTAGGCCTAAAAGAAGTACATTATCAAGCCGAAAAGACGTTAATCTAAATCGTACATATAAATTTAAATATAGCAAAAATGAGTGGTCAGGTATACCTGTAATGGCTGCTAATATGGATGGTGTTGGAGAGCTGGGTATGGCAGATAAATTATCAGCTAGCGAAATGATTACATGTTTAACGAAACAACATGATGCTAAAAAATTATCAAAATATAAAAATTTAAAAAAAAATTATATAAATATTGCTCTTAGTATTGGAATAAAAAAAGAAGATTTTGAAAATCTAGATAAAATCCTAAAAGAATTTAGTTTCTTTAAATTTATTTGTATTGATGTTGCTAATGGATATTCAGAACATTTTAGCAGTTTCCTTAAAAAAGTAAGAGATAAATATCCTACAAAAACAATTATAGCAGGAAATGTTGTAACCGCTGATATGACGCAAGAACTAATACTAAGTGGAGCTGATATTGTTAAAGTTGGTATAGGACCAGGAAGTGTTTGTACAACAAGAATTCAAACAGGAGTTGGATATCCTCAGTTAAGTGCAGTAATTGAATGTGCAGATGCAGCTCATGGATTAGGTGCGCATATAATTGCTGATGGTGGATGCACATGTCCTGGAGATGTTGCAAAAGCATTTGGTGGTGGAGCAGACTTTGTAATGTTAGGAGGAATGTTTGCAGGTCATGATGAAGGTAGCGGAAAAATAGTGAAAGTTAATGGCTCAAAGTACATAGAGTTTTATGGATCAAGTTCTGACACAGCTAATAATAAACATTACGGTGGACTCTCAGACTACAGAAGTAGTGAGGGTAGAACTGTGAGAGTTAAATATAGAGGAAAAATTCAAGATACTATTTTAAATATTCTTGGCGGTTTAAGAAGTAGTTGTACTTATGTTGGCGCTCCATCATTAAAACAACTATCAAAATGTACTACATTCATAAGAGTTGCAAAACAATTTAACGATACTTTTGTAAAATAATTAATTTAGTTTGATTTTAGGATCTTTTAAGGGTTTTAATAGCAAAGAAGCTTTATATTTTACTTTTTCAATTTCCACCTCAATTTTTTTATTTGCAAGGTCTTCAACTTTTAAATCGGTAGAAACATATCCATAAAGTAAGTTTTTATTATAATTAAAAGAATAATTTGCTGAAGTGGTATTTCCGCTTATCATACCATCAATATATATAGGTTCAAAATGTAATGCTAAAGGTTCACCAGGTTTAGTATTATCTAGCGATAACATTACAAATTTTTTTTTAATTTTATCTTGCTTGATTTTTAACAAAGCTTCTTTGCCTATAAAATCAAAATTTTTCTTAAGACTGATTGCAAACTTTAATCCAGCTTCTAATTGATTTTCCTCTGGAGAAATATCATGCCCCCAGTGCAGGAATCCACTTTCCATCCTTAAAATATCCATTGCGTGAGCCCCACACAATGAAAGATTATATTTTTTTCCAATATCAATAATTTTATCAAAGATTAATTTAGCTTCAGTAAATTTGATATATATTTCATATCCAATCTCACCAACATATGATAAACGCTGCACCCATACATTTTTATTTTCAATTAATATTTTTTTTGAATTTCCAAATTTAAAATTTTGATTAGAAAAATCATCATTAGAAATTTCTGTCATTAGTTCTCTCGATTTAGGGCCAAATACACCTAAACATACATAATCATCCGTTACATCTATAAACTCTATATTTGGATTTATATGTTTTTTAATGTGGAATTTATCTCTTTCTCTAGTTGCTGCAGCTCCAATAATTCTAAAATGATTATCTGAAATACATACCACCGTTAAGTCTGTTTCAATTCCCCCATCTGGATTTAACATTTGAGTGTAAGTACATTTACCGATTTCATTTTTTATATTCGCTGTACAAATTTTTTGTAATTCTTCATAAATTTTATTACCTTTTAATTCAAATTTTGAAAATGGAGTTAGTTCATAAAGGCCAACATTTTTAACTGTATTTTTTGTTTCAAATTCAGCAGATGGATACCAATTTTGAAAATTATAACTGTAATCATACTCGGCCTTACCATTTTTAGAGTACCACATTGGTCTCTCATAACCACCAGCCACCCCAAAGCATGCTCCAAACTTTTTTAAATCTTCATGATATGGAACTATTTTTATGTTTCTTGATGTTTTATGTTGTTTGTATGGCCAGTGCATTCCATATAAATCACCTAAAGTTTCAGTAATTCTCTCTGTGATGAATTTAATTTCTGAATGAAATTTCTGAAATCTTTTATTATCATAAATAAATAAATCTTCATTGATGTGACCATTCATTAACCATTCTGCAGTAACTTTTCCTATTCCACCTCCACTGCCTATTCCGATACTGTTTAATCCTGCGCAAATAAATAGATTTTTAAAATCTGGAATTTCACCTAATAATGTATTTGTATCTGGGGTGAATGACTCTGGGCCTGAAAAAAACTTTCTTAAACCTACTTGCTCCAGAACTGGCAATCTTCTCATAGCAGCTTCTAAATAAGGCTGGAAATGGTCAAAATTTTCTGGAAATTCACCGAATGAAAAATTTTCAGGGACTTTATTTTCTTTTTGAAATGCTGGAATTGACTTAGTTTCAAAAATTCCAATTAATATTTTTCCTGCATCTTCTTTAAGATAGAGGCAATCATCAAAATCTCTAATGGTTGGTAAAATATTTGGAAGATCTTTAATTGGTTCAGTTAATACATAAAAGTGTTCAGCGGGGTACAAAGGTATACTTATTCCGTGTTTTTCTCCTATTTGCCGTGACCACATACCTGTGGCTAAAACAATATATTCACACTCTATAGTTTTGCCATTTACAATTACGCCAGCCACTCCTCCATTTTTTTTTAAAATTTTTTCTACTGGATTTTTTTCAAAAATCTTTACACCTTCTTTTCTTGCTGCTTTAGCTAATAAATTAGTAACTCCTACTGGATCAGCTTGACCATCACCTGGCATGTAAATTCCACCAGCTATATCTTTGTTGTTTATTCCGGTATATTTTTCTTTTACTTCGGAAGGATTCAAAATTTGAACGTTTACATCGTATAGCTGAGCTGTTGTTGCTTGTCTTTTAAGTTCTTGCCATCTATGATTGGTTGAAGCTATTGATAAAGCACCACCTAGCTTCATTCCAGATGAGAAATCTAATTCTTTTTCAAGTTTTTTATAAAGATCAAGAGTGTACTTTCTAATTTTTGTAACACCTGCTGATGGACCTAATTGACTAACCAAGCCTGCTGCATGCCAAGTCGTGCCAGATGTTAACTGATCTCTTTCTAGAAGAATTATATCTTTCCAACCAAACTTTGCTAAGTGATAAGCGCAAGAAGTTCCAGCAACACCACCCCCTATAACTACAACTTTGCAGCTATTAGGAAGATTATCCATTTATTAAACTAGAGATTTTTGAGGCTTCATATCAGATTTATTTATACCTGCTACCGTAACAGGTTTTTTCATTGCATCTCTTCTGAAAGGTTCACCTAATTCTTGGTTAAGAATGACTTCGACAAAGGTTGTGATATCTTTTTTCTGATTTTCACATCCTTCTTCAATAGCTTTACTAGTTTCTTCCATTGTTCTAGCAGTTATGCCTTTTAAACCGCAAGCATCTGCAACTTTAGCATAGCTTAATTCTGGATCTAATTCTGTTCCGACAAAGTTATCATCAAACCACAAAATAGAATTTCTTTTTTCTGCACCCCATTGATAGTTTCTAAATATGACCATAGTGATCGCAGGCCATTCTTTTCTTGCACATGAACTCATTTCATTCATGCTTATTCCGAAAGCTCCATCTCCTGCAAAACCTACCACAGGAGTATCTGGACAGCCAATTTTTGCTCCTAAAATTGATGGAAATCCATATCCACAAGGACCAAATAGTCCTGGTGCTAAATACTTTCTTCCCTTTTCAAAAGTTGGATAAGCGTTTCCAATTGCACAATTATTTCCAATATCACTAGATATAATCACATCTTCTGGTAATGCTGCTTGAATTGCTCTCCAAGCTTGTCTTGGTGACATTCTATCTTTATCTCTTTCTCTAGCTTCTTTATTCCAAACTGTTCCGGGATCATCATCTTCATGATTTAAACTTGTTAAAGTTTGAAGCCAAGCCGATTTAGTTTGATGAATAGTATTTTTTCTTTCTTCTCTGTTTGTATCTCCAGCATTTGCAGATAATTTTGCTAGAAGTTGAGAGGCAACCATTTTTGCGTCACCACAAATTCCAACTGTAACTTTTTTTGTTAATCCAATTCTGTCTGGGTTCATATCTACTTGAATTATTTTTGCATTTTTTGGCCAATAATCAATTCCATATCCTGGAAGTGTTGAAAATGGGTTTAATCTTGTACCTAAAGCTAAAACAACATCGGCTTTGGAAATCAATTCCATAGCAGCTTTCGATCCATTGTAACCCAAAGGTCCAACAGCTAATGTATGACTTCCTGGGAAACTATCATTATGTTGATAGCCGCTACAAACTGGAGAATCTAATTTTTCTGCAAGTTTTTTTGTTTCTTCAATTGCATCTCCAATTACAACACCTGCTCCAGATAATATAACTGGAAATTTTGCATCTGATAAACATTTTGCAGCATTTTCTATTGCTTTTTTTCCTCCACCTTGTCTTTCAAATCTTACTATTGGTGGAAGTTCAATATCTATAATCTGAGTCCAAAAATCTCTAGGAACATTTATTTGAGCTGGTGCTGAACCTCTATAAGCTTTTTCTATAACCCTATTTAATACTTCAGACATTCTAGACGGGTCTCTAACTTCTTCCTGATAGCAGACCATATCTTTGAATAAGTTCATTTGCTCTACCTCTTGAAATCCACCTTGGCCCATTGTTTTATTTGCCGCTTGAGGTGTAACCAAAAGCAAAGGAGTATGATTCCAATAAGCGGTTTTAATTGGAGTAACAAGTCCTGTAATACCAGGACCATTCTGTGCTATGACCATTGACATTTTTCCAGTAGCTCTACTGTAACCATCGGCGATCAAACCACCGTTTGTTTCGTGAGCAACATCCCAAAAAGTAATTCCTGCTTTTGGAAATAGATCAGATATTGGCATAAACGCAGATCCAATAATTCCAAACGCGTGTTCTATTCCATGGAATTGAAGAACTTTTACGAAAGCTTCTTCAGTAGTCATTTTTGTCATATTTGATCCTTTTAATAAAAATTTCTTGCAATTAGTTAATTAATATATAAATCCTATTTTTCAATATAGTATTCAAAAAATGGCAAGTACAGATGTTATTATACATGACAAAAAAGACAATGTTGGTGTAGTTGTTATTGAAAAGGTCGCACCAAATCAAACTTGTAATTGTTGGATAATGGAAGGTGACGGCTCAACAACTGTTGAGGCTAAAAATGAAATTCCATTAGGTCATAAATTAGCTTTGCTAGATTTAAATGAGGGTGACACAATTATTAAATACGGACATGATATAGGAAAAGTAGTTAAAGCTATCAAAAAAGGTGAGCATGTCCATGTTCACAATCTTAAAACAAAGAAATGGTAATTTAAATGGAAATTCCAAAAAGTTTTTTAGGTTATAAAAGAGAAAATGGAAGAGTTGGTACAAGAAACCATGTTGTAATTCTTCCAGTTGATGACATTTCAAATGCTTGTGCTGAGGCTGTTGCTAATAATATAAAAGGTACGTTTGCTATACCTCATGCTTATGGGAGACTACAATTTGGTGCGGATCTAGAATTATTTTTTGACACAATGATAGGAACTGGAAAAAATCCAAATGTTGCAGCGTGTGTTGTGATTGGTATTGAACCTAAATGGACAA
>Ga0187827_10000351_pt1 | contig 73262 bp, 73 predicted proteins | sample ETNtaG_39_FD_167969 | JGI IMG/M metagenome (GOLD analysis project Ga0187827, IMG submission 167969) | Marine microbial and viral communities from oxygen minimum zone, Eastern Pacific Ocean - ETNP2014_SV_150_PacBio MetaG (Illumina Assembly) | ecosystem: Environmental > Aquatic > Marine > Hypoxic... | reverse complement strand
CGGGCGATGACATCGCGCATGCTCTCGCCTGCCGGCACGGCATATTCGCCAGCCTTGAGACTGCCATCCCTGGCCAGAATACGGGCGGCGATAGCAAAGAGACTGGGATTGTCGATAACACCGGCGGTTTCCAAGCTGTCGGTGATGGTGGCAATGCTGCTGCCCGGGGCAATCTCAACCAGGGCCTCGTCATCATGCGGCCCGGGGCGCTCGGTGTGGCCGGACAGCCAAATAACGCCCACCACCGCGACCACCGCGAGAAGCAGGATCAGGAAGACAAGATCGCCGAAGAAGCGCATGGCCTTGGCCTGCCTCGCCGGGCTCAGGACGCCTTGCGGAAGATCAGGCTGGCGTTGGTACCCCCGAAGCCGAAGGAGTTCGACAGCGCCGCACGCACCGGGCGCTGCTTAGCCGCCTTCGGCACCAGATCGATGTCGCAGCCTTCGGAGGGATTGTCGAGATTGAGTGTCGGCGGCACGGTATCGTTGACAATGGCAAGGATGGAGTAGATTGCCTCCACCGCGCCGGCGGCACCTAGTAAGTGACCGACGGCCGACTTGGTCGACGACATGGAGATGCGATAGGCGTCCTCGCCGAACAGACGCTTCACGGCGCCGAGTTCGATCTCGTCACCAAGTGGGGTCGAGGTGCCGTGGGCGTTTACGTAGTCGATATCGGCCACAGTCATACCGGCACTCGCCAGCGCCGCGCGCATGGAGCGGAAGCCGCCGTTGCCATCGGGCGCCGGCGCCGTGATATGGTAGGCATCGCCCGACATGCCGTAGCCGGCGAACTCAGCGTAGATAGTGGCGGCGCGCGCCTTGGCGTGCTCGAACTCTTCCAGCACGACGATGCCGGCTCCCTCGCCCATGACAAAGCCATCGCGGTCCTTATCCCAGGGGCGCGAGGCGCGCTCTGGCTCGTCGTTGAAATTGGTTGATAGTGCCCGCGCGGCTGCAAAGCCGGCGATGCCGAGACGCGAGATTGCCGCCTCGGAACCGCCCGCCACCATGACGTCGGCGTCGCCGAGCATGATCATGCGTGCCGCGTCGCCAATGGCATGGGCGCCTGTCGAACAGGCCGTAACCACTGAATGGTTTGGGCCCTTGAAGCCGTAACGGATGGAGACGTGGCCCGACGCCAAATTGATCAGGCAACTCGGGATGAAGAAGGGGCTGAGGCGCCGCGGGCCGCGCTCGTGTAGCACCACTGACCCCGCCTCGATGCTCGGCAGGCCGCCGATGCCTGAGCCGATGAGCACGCCTGTGCGCTCGCGCTCTTCCTCGCTCTCTGGCGTCCACTGCGCCTGCTCCACAGCTTGGGCAGCGGCGGCGATCGCGTAGTGGATGAACGGGTCCATCTTACGCTGCTCTCTGGGCGCGATGAAATCGTCCGGATTGAAGGCGTCTGCCTCGTCCTCGCGCGGCACTTGAGCAGCAATGCGCGCGCTCAGGTCCTCAGTCTTGAAACCGCGAATTGCTGAGACACCCGATTCGCCGGCGACTAGGCGCCGCCAAGTGGCCTCAACGCCACACGCAAGCGGCGAGATCATGCCCATGCCGGTAACGACAACCCGTCTCATGGGTTCTCGCCTTCCGCCCGTTTCAACATTGCCCGGGCCGCCACTCACTCAGGCTCAGGCCTGCTGGTTGATGTAGTCGATCGCGTCCTGGATGGTGACAATCTTATCGGCGGCGTCGTCCGGGATCTCGCAGCCAAACTCCTCCTCAAAAGCCATCACGAGTTCGACCGCATCGAGGCTGTCGGCCCCGAGGTCGTCCATCAGGCTGGCGCTCCCAGTAACCTTGGCCTCGTCGATACCGAGGTGCTCAACGACAATCTTCTTGACCCGATCGGCAACGTCGCTGCCGTCACTCATGGCACACCTCTCCTCAGCGTTCCTAAAATTCCTCTAACCCCGCGCCTCGCGCGGCCGCCGGGTGGTAGCATACTTGACTCGCCATTGCCAGACGAGCGTGGCTTCAGATTTTGGCTCTATATCATGGCCATGCCACCGTTCACGTGCAAGGTCTGGCCCGTGACATAGGCGGCTTCGGGTGAAGCTAGGTAAACCGCGGCAGCGGCGATATCGTCGGGCGCGCCAAGGCGAGCTGCCGGGATCGCTGCCAGCAGCCGTTCATGCTGGGCCTTGTCGAGCACCTGAGTCATGGCGGTATCGATGAAACCAGGCGCAACACAGTTCGCGGTGATGCCACGTCCCGCGACTTCTCCCGCAAGAGATTTCGTGAAGCCGATCATACCGGCCTTTGAGGCGGCATAGTTGGTCTGGCCCGGATTGCCGGTGACGCCGACGATCGAAGTGATGTTGATGATGCGCCCCCAACGCCGCTTCATCATGCCCCTGAGCGCGCCACGGCAGAGCTGGAAGCTAGCGGTGAGGTTGATTCTGAGCACGCGATTCCAGTCCTCGTCCTTCATGCGCAGTACCAGCATGTCACTGGTCAGCCCAGCATTGTTGACCACGATGTCGAGGCCGTCGAGCGCACTGTCGGCCGCAGCCGGCAACACCGCCACTGCCTCGGCATCCGAGAGATCACAGGGCAACACCTCCGCACGCTCGCCGAGCGCGCCGGACAGCACCTCAAGTGCCTGGCGCCGCGTGCCAGACAGTGCCACGTGCGCCCCCGCGGCATGTAAGGCCATAGCGATGGCACCGCCAATTCCGCCCGAAGCGCCGGTGACCAACGCGCCTTTTCCCGTCAGGTCAAACATAGGCCCTTCCTTATGCAGCGATAAGTGATTCGACGTCGGCCGGGGCCAGCACGGCTATGCCGCTGAGTGCCTTGTCGATGCGCCGGGTAAGATTGGCCAGCACCTTGCCGGCGCCAAGCTCGACCAAGGTGTCCACATCGCTTTTCATCATCCTCAGCACGCATTCACGCCAGCGCACCAGGCCGGTCACCTGCTCTACCAGAAGTTTACGTATGGCCTCGGGGTCGGCCACAGGGGCGGCTGTGACATTGGCGATCAGCGTCGGCGCCGGGGCGGCAATGGTGACGTCGGCGAGAGCCTCAGCCATAGCCTCAGCGGCAGGCGCCAGCAGGGAGCAGTGAAACGGTGCGCCAACCGGCAGCGCCATAGCACGCCGCGCGCCGCGCTCGAAGGCCAGCGCCACAGCCTGCGCTACGGCAGCCGCAGCACCGCTGAGGACGACTTGACCCGGCGCATTGTCATTGGCCACCTCGCAGACACCGCCGCTCGCCGCAGCTGCACTCTCGGCCACGGCGCGCACATCCTGGAGGTCGAGGCCGAGCACCGCCACCATGGCGCCTTCGCCGACCGGCACCGCGCTCTGCATAGCCTGGCCGCGCCGGCGCAATAGCCGCGCCGTATCGGCGAGGCCCATCGCCCCTGCAGCAGCGAGGGCAGAATATTCACCCAGCGAATGCCCGGCCACGAAGGTGCCCTTGTCAGATAGGGGAATGCCACCTTCGCGCTCGATCACACGGACCACGGCGAGCGAGGTTGCCATTAATGCCGGTTGGGCGTTCTCGGTCAACGTCAGCTCGTCCTCGGGCCCTTCAAAGATCAGCCGCGTTAGGTTCTGATCGAGGGCGTCGTCAACTTCCTGATAGACCTCGCGCGCCGCCGCGAAAGCCTCATGCAGCTCGCGCCCCATACCCACCGCCTGCGAGCCTTGACCCGGAAACACGAACGCTCGCGCCATGACCGTCCCCTCTGTGAATTGCGGCGCCCAGAACTAACCGGGCTGACGCCCCTGTCAAGCACCCAGCCTGAGACGCTTGCAGCCGGTAGCAAAATCGCTATAGTGCGCGCCTCGTTTTCTAGCGCGCAATCGCTGAACCCTGGCGCGCGCCAAAAATTACTGGATCCCCTAGGCGATCCACCCCGCACTCCGTGCGACTTTGAGGAGCCGTTCATGCCGCTCTACGAGAGTGTGTTTATCGCGCGCCAAGATGTTCCGGCGCAAGAAGTCGAAGCGCTGACCGAGCGCTTTCAGGGCATTATATCAGAGTTCGGCGGCGAGATCGCCCAGCATGAATATTGGGGCCTCAAGGGTCTGGCCTATCGTATCAAGAAGAACCGCAAGGGCCACTACACCATGCTCCGAATGGATGCGCCACCAGCAGCGGTCCAAGAAATGGAGCGCATCATGCGCATTAGTGAAGACATCCTGCGCTATTTGACCGTGCGCGTCGACGCCTTGGACGAGGAGCCATCGGTGATGATGCAGACGCGCTCAGCCCGCGACGAGCGCCGGCGCGAGGAACGCCGCTCACGCAGCACGAGCGATGAGCCGGCCAAGTCGGAGAAGGACAAGTTGGCAAGCGACGCCGACTCTTCGAAAACCAGCGAAAGTAAGGCGTAGGCGATGGCCCAGCAACGCTCAGACTCACGTCACGTACCGCTGCCCCGCAGACCCTTCTTCCGCCGCCGTAAGACCTGCCCCTTCTCGGGGCCCAATGCGCCGAAAATCGACTACCTCGATATCAAAACCTTACAGCGCTTCATCTCCGAGCGGGGCAAGATCATGCCCAGCCGCATCACAGCGGTCTCGGCACCCAAGCAGCGCCGCCTAGCCCAGGCTATCAAGCGCGCGCGCTTCCTGGCACTGCTACCGTATCTAGTGAAGTAATCCAAGGCGCGAGGCGACCGCTATGGAACTCATTCTGCTCGAACATATCGAGAAGCTGGGCCAGATGGGCGATCTGGTATCCGTCAAGAACGGTTATGCGCGCAACTATCTGTTGCCACAGAATAAGGCCTTGAGAGCTTCAACCGAGAACCGAGAACGCTTCGAGATACAACGTGTCCAGCTGGAAGCCAATAATCTTGAGGCGCGCAAGGAGGCCGAATCCATTGCCAAGCGCATGGATGGCCTGTCGGTTGTTATGGTTCGCCAAGCCGGCGAGGCCGGCCAACTCTATGGCTCGGTCAACGCCCGCGACATCGCCGCCATGGTTACTGAGGCCGGGTTCACAGTGGGGCGCCGCCAGGTGCACCTCGATAAGGTGATCAAGACACTCGGTCTGCACGAGGCGCGGGTCTCCCTGCACCCCGAGGTTAGCGTCAGCGTTATGGTTAATGCCGCACGCTCCGAAGAGGAAGCCAAGCTTCAAGCCAAAGGCATCGACGTCACCGCTATGGACGACGACGAGCCGGAGACTGAGGGCGACGGAGATCTGGTGGAGGTCTTCGACGAGGCAGGCCGCTCGCCGGCCGAAACCGAAGGCGAAGGTGAGGAAGACCACTCACCGGCCGAAGGCAAAGACGAGGAAGACCTTGGCACCTAAGGCTATTTTGCGCACGCCGCAGCCTTCATTATAATGTCGATCGAACTGATGCGAGGCGCTGCAGAGGGCGTTGATCGAACGGTTTCGATGCCCGGTGCACCCTTGGCGGAGGGAAACCATGTTGGTGGAAGCGTTTTTCACCAGGCTTATCCGGTGCGGCCGGCTAACGGTGCACTATGCGGATGGGCGCAGCGAAGTTTACGGCGGCGAGCCTGGACCAAACGTAACGATACGCCTGCATAACACGGCGGTAGGCCGGCGTATCGCGTGCAATCCCAGCCTCGGCGCCGCCGAATCCTACATGGACGGCCTACTCAGCGTCGAAAACGGCGAGCTTTACGATTTCCTTGATATCGCCGCCCTGAATATCGGGCTTGGCCATCTGCCCCGCCTGTACACGTGTTTTAAGCACCTCGGGTTATGGACGCGGCGCTTCATGCAGCATAATTCGCCGCTCCGCGCACGCCGCAATGTGGCCCACCACTACGATTTGTCGGACGCGCTATATGAACTCTTTCTTGATCCTCAGCGGCAATATTCCTGTGCCTATTTCGCCGAACCTGGCCTGGACCTAGAGGAAGCGCAACGTGCCAAGATGCAATTGATTGTCGACAAGTTACTACTGGCACCTGGACAGAAAGTTCTTGATATAGGCTGTGGCTGGGGCGGCCTAGCGGCTTACCTCGCGCGCCAAGGAAACGTCCGGGTGCGCGGCCTCACTCTATCCAACGAACAGCATCGCTATGCCCAGGTGGCGGCCCGCAAAGCGGGCCTTGACGATCGGCTAAGCTTCGCGCTCGAGGATTACCGCCACGACAAAGGCCTCTACGACCGTATCGTCTCCGTTGGCATGTTCGAGCACGTCGGAATCAACTATTACGACGAATATTTTGCCAAACTTAAAGACCTCCTTTCAGCCGATGGCGTGGCGTTGTTGCACACCATTGGCCGTACCGACGGTCCCAGCATCACTGATAGCTTCATCCGCAAGTACATATTCCCCGGTGGTTACATTCCAGCCCTGTCAGAGGTGGTAACAGCGATAGAGCGTTCAGGTTTGATCATCACGGACATAGAGGTGCTGCGACTCCACTATGCGGATACGCTGCGCGCGTGGCGAAAAAATTTTCTGGCTAACCGTGAACGTGCTATGGAACTTTATGATGACAAGTTTTGCCGTATGTGGGAGTTCTACTTAGGAGGCTCTGAGACCTCCTTTCGTCACCTGGGAATGGTGGTCTACCAGATCCAGCTGACTCGGCGCCAGGATACGGTGCCGTTGACACGCGCGTATCTGCATAACGGCCAGCGTCGCAGCAACGACCACGGTATCGCAGCTAGGTAGGGCTTGACCATATGTCACGGTACTCGGTGCCGATATCGTCGGCACCTACCGCGCACTCCAGCTTCAGCTCGACAACCACGAGGTGAGGCTGATCGGCTGGCGTGAGCCTCGCACGGCAATCTCCTTCGACAATGCCAATATCATCTCGGCTGGTTCGATTATGCCTTACGCCACGCCTAGCTTGTGGAAGGCTGCGCCGAGCACCCTGACTGTTGCAATATCTTGCGGAGGGCGCAATCAGCGGAGGGCACACGGTGGCGACTGAAATGGCGCCCTGGTGAAGGCATAGCGCTGAGTCGGCCGGTCGTTGTCGGCAGACCACGCTATACAGCTGGCGCCGATGGGCGACGGCCTGCGCCTGAGCACAGAGGTCACGTTCGCCGGCCTAGGGGCGCCACCCAACTACCGGCGCATCCGGCGTCTGACCGCCAATATCAACCGATCTCTCCCCGGCCTCGGTGAAACGCTGGAGCACGAATGGATTGAGACCGGCCGGTACTCTGCGATTCTAGGCCCGCCGTAAGCCGCTCGCCGCATCACAACACGGTTTTCTATGACTGCGGCCACCTCAGCCTTATCCGGAGTGCCCTCACCACGCGCATGATCGCCAACCTGATCGGTGGAAGGAGACCCCGCTGTTGCGGCGTTCGCACTCGACCGGTTTGAGTTTTCCCCGCGTTTCTCTTTTACCCACAGGATTCTTCATTTGTTACGGCGGGAGACTGGAGTAAGACTTTAGGCATGGATCCGCATCCCTTGGCACCCGACGAGACCGAGTCCGCAGGCGCTGCAGGCATGCTCGGCACGCGTAGCCTCCCGCAGAACATAGAGGCTGAGCAGGCGCTGCTCGGAGCGCTGCTGATCGATAATGCTGCTTACGATCCGGTCTCGGTTTTTCTCGAGCCTGAGCATTTCTACGTACCGGTGCATGCGCGCATCTACGAGGCCGCGCGCGACCTCATCGTCCGCGGCCAAATCGCCAACCCGGTTACGCTGAAGTCCTATTTCGATGCGGACGAGGCACTCGCCGATATTGGCGGTACACAGTACCTCGCGCGACTGGCCGGGGCGGCGGCAAGCATTATCAACGCACGCGATTACGGCCAGGTAATACGCGACTTGAGCGTCCGCCGCAGCCTCATCCATATCGGGGAGGACGTGGTTAACGTGGCCTACGACCCGCGCGTCGAGGACAGTGCCGGGTCGCTGATTGAGACCGCCGAATCGCGTCTCTACGAGCTCGCTGAGACCGGCCACGACGAAGGCGGCTTCAAGCCCTTCTCCAGCGCCCTGACCGAGGCGGTGGCCAGCGCAGAGGCCGCCTACAAGCGCGACGGCCAGCTCTCGGGCGTGGCCACGGGCCTGATCGACCTCGACAATCTGCTTGGCGGCCTGCACCCGTCGGACCTGCTGATCCTGGCCGGGCGGCCGTCGATGGGCAAGACGGCGCTCGCTACCAATATCGCCTTTCACGCCGCCAGGAGCTACCGCGCCGAGCCCGGCACCAGCAGCAAGCTGGAAGTGGTCCATGGCGCCGTAGTCGGCTTCTTCTCGCTAGAGATGTCGGCCGAGCAGTTGGCGGGGCGCATTCTCGCCGAAGCTTCAGGCATCCGCTCGGACCATATCCGCCGCGGCAAGATGTCTAACGACGAGTTCATGCAGCTGGTTAAGGCGAGCCGCGAGCTCTCCTCAGCGCCGATGTTCATCGACGACACGCCGGCGCTCAGTGTCGCCGCGTTGCGCACCCGTGCGCGCCGCCTCAAGCGCACCCACGGGTTATCGCTGCTGGTCATCGACTATCTGCAGCTCATGCGCCCCAACCGGCGCCACGATAACCGCGTACAGGAAATCTCCGAGATCACTCAGGGCCTGAAAGCCCTGGCCAAGGAGCTCGACCTGCCGGTGGTCGCGCTGTCGCAGCTCAGCCGCGCGGTCGAACAGCGCGAGGACAAGCGGCCGCAGCTCTCAGACCTGCGCGAATCTGGCACCATCGAGCAGGACGCGGACGTGGTCATGTTCATCTATCGTGACGAATACTATCTGGAGCGCGCCGAGCCGCAGCAGCGCCAGGAAGAATCGAGCGAGCGTTTCGACCAGCGTTACGATTCCTGGCAACAGCGCTTCGAATCAGCCAGAGGGCTAGCTGATGTTATCGTTACCAAGCAGCGCCACGGGCCCATCGGTAACGTCAAGCTTCGTTTCGAGGCCGAGACTACAAGCTTCACCAACTACGCCCAGTCCACCCGGCTGCCGGAGCAGAGCTTGTGACAACAGGCGGCAATGCGCCTGCCGATGCCAAACTAATCATTGATCTGGCGGTAATCCGCCGAAACTGGCTTAAGATCGACCGTAAGATTCCTAGCAGCTCGCGCGCCGGAGCCGTAGTCAAAGCCGATGCATATGGGCTAGGAGTGGCACAGATCGCCCCGCTGTTAGCGTCAACCGGCTGTGAGGATTTCTTCGTCGCTACCGTCGACGAAGGCTTGGCACTGCGCGACCTGTTGCCGGACGTCCGCATCAGCGTACTCAACGGCGCACCCGAAGGAGCAGAGGCAGAGCTCGCCATTGCCAAGCTGCAGCCCGCACTCAACGATCTCGGTGCCATCGAGCGTTGGCATGAACAAGCACGCCGCATGGACACTGCCTTGCCCGCCGTCATTCATCTCGATACGGGCATGGCCCGGCTCGGGTTATCACCAGACGAGGCCGCACAACTCGCCGAGCAGCCCGAGCGCCTTGCCCGGCTAACACCTACGCTGCTGATGAGCCACCTGGCCTGCGCCAACGAGGCGGGCCATCCCATGAACGGCGATCAACTCGCCCGTTTCCACGTGTTGCGCCGCAGACTGCCGGCCATGCCGGCCAGTCTGGCCGCGTCCTCGGGTGTCTTTCTCGGTGCGGAATATACTTTCGATCTGGTGCGTCCCGGGGCCGCGCTCTACGGTATCAACCCGATACCCGGGCAGCTCAATCCCATGGCGCAAGTACTGCGCCTCGAAGCAAGAATCGTGGCGCTGCGCGAGATTGACGCTCCGCAGAGCGTTGGCTACGGTGCCGCATATCGTGCCTCAGGTAAGACTCGGATCGCAACAGTTCCGATCGGCTACGCAGACGGCTTCCCGCGGGCTCTTGGCAACCAAGCGAGCGCGATGCTCGCCGACGGCGACGCGGCGTCGCCGCCTTTGCCGGTGGTGGGGCAGGTGTCTATGGACCTTGTCACGCTGGACGTCAGCGCTCTGCCGCCGGAGCAAGTTAGGATCGGCACAGCGATCATCCTGATCGGGGGGGCGCGCACACTGGATACGCTTGCCACGGAGGCCGGAACCATCGGCTACGAATTGTTGATCGGGCTCGGTCAGCGCGTGCCGCGAGCCTATCTAAACGAGGTTGCCGCATGAACCAGCTGGCACTAATCGATCGCGTCTTCCTGGCCTTTGTAGCTACCACCGAGCGCAACCCAATCATGGCCGACGTCATCGATGCGCTGATCGCCAAATACGTGCGCGACCTGGGCGCTATGGCGCTCTCGATCACACCCGGTATGATCAGCGCACGCCGCATCGCCGACCGCGTCGCCATGCTCTACAAGGACGAGATCATCTGGACCGGTGCCATCGCCGATATCAAGGACAGTGGTAATCTCCTCGTTGATCAATTCGCACATGGCAGCGCCGACCGCCCCATTCAGATGGAAGTGTGGGCGCCCTAAGTCCATGGCACGCGCCGCTTCCATCCCTACCTGCCAAGCCTGTGGCGCTGTGCATGCGAAATGGGCTGGGCAGTGCGATTCTTGTGGGGCCTGGAACACGCTTGTCGAGGAGGCCCCAGTGGAAAACCTGCCCAAGGGCCTCCGCAGCGGTGGCGGCACCCGGCTCGCACTCGAGGCGTTATCGGCACCGAGTCGGGGAACACCCCGCCGCGCTATCGGCATTGGCGAACTCGACCGCGTGTTCGGTGGCGGCTTGGTCGCCGGCTCCGCCATCCTGGTCGGCGGCGATCCGGGTATCGGCAAGTCGACGCTGCTGTTGCAAGCGGCTGGCGCTTTGGCCGACGGCGGCACCAGTGCCGTCTATGTCTCGGGCGAGGAATCAGCTGACCAGGTGCGGTTGCGGGCGAGCCGGCTAGGCTTGAGCAAATCGCCCGTGTCCATGGTGGCGGCAACCAGCGTGCGCGACTTACTCGCCACCCTGGATGCCGATGCGCCGGATGTGCTGATCATTGATTCGATCCAGACCATGTATGTGGACTCGCTTGAATCCGCACCCGGCACGGTGGCCCAGGTGCGGGCCAGCGCCCAGGAGCTAATCCGTCTCGCCAAGCGCCGCGGCACCGTGCTGCTACTGGTCGGCCACGTTACCAAGGAAGGCCAGATCGCGGGGCCGCGGGTGCTCGAACATATTGTCGACACGGTACTTTATTTCGAGGGCGAGCGCAGCCACCAATTCCGCATTCTGCGCGCTGTGAAGAATCGCTTCGGCGCCACAGACGAGATTGGTGTTTTCGAGATGACCGATGCGGGCCTCGGCGAGGTCAGCAATCCATCCGCCTTGTTCCTGGCCGAGCGCGAGACGCCGGTCAGCGGCGCCGCCGTCTTCGCGGGCATGGAAGGCACCCGGCCCCTGCTGGTCGAGATCGAGGCCCTGGTCTCGCCGTCGCCGCTGGGAACGCCACGCCGGACGGTCGTCGGCTGGGATTCGGCCCGCCTGGCGATGATCCTCGCGGTCCTCGAAACACGCTGCGGACTTGCCGTGGGCGCAAACGATGTGTATCTCAACGTCGCCGGTGGGCTACGGGTGTCGGAACCGGCCGCGGACCTGGCCGTAGTGGCGGCGCTGATTTCCTCGCTGGGAGACCGCCCGCTGCCGGAACGGACCGTGGCCTTCGGCGAGGTCGGCCTGTCGGGAGAGGTGAGACCGGTGACGCATACCGAAGCAAGGCTGAGAGAAGCGTTGAAACTGGGCTTCACGCGGGCCCTCATGCGGCCGCCACGCGGCAACGTTGCCGCCGGCATGGATTGCATCGAGATCGCGCGACTGCCAGATATGGTTCAGCAACTTGCCGACGTGTCAGACTTAACGTAGCGGGCAGGGGATCATGGAAATGCTGGGCTGGATCGATTTGCTCGCTGCCGGCATCGTTCTGGTATCGGCGATCTTTGCCTTCCATCGCGGTTTTGTCCGCGAGGTGCTGGCGATAGCCAGCTGGGTGGGCTCGGTAGTGTTTGCCGTGTACTTTTTCGATGCCGCTCGCCCCCATGTGGCCGAATATCTGCCAGACGAGCTACTCATCAATATTGCCACCGGCGCTGGGCTGTTCGTTGGCTCCCTCGTTATCTTTTGGCTCGCCATCCACCTAGTCGTCGCCCACGTCAAGGCGAGTGCCTTGAGCACGCTCGACCGCTCACTCGGCTTCCTATTCGGCATCGCCCGCGGCGTCATCGTCGTGGCCGTGGCCTTCATCGGCGGCGAGAAGCTGATCTGGAACGAAGAAGAGGATACACGCCCCGATTGGCTAGAAAGCGCCCGCAGTCTACCCTTGATCGAATATACGGCGCGGCAGATCGTCGCATTCATCCCTGAAGAGTGGGAATTCCCAGTCCACGATATTTTGCCGGCTACGCCAGAGGAGCTGGCACGGCCGCCTATAGCAACGGCAGACACCCCGGCCGAGGATCCGGGCTATAGCAACGAGGTGCGCACACAGATGGAGCGCGCCATCGAGGGCACCAGCGACGAGACCACGCCCGAAACACCAGCGCCCGCGGGTACCGTGCCCGAGACGGGCGCGGACTCCAACTAGTAGAGGGCGACCCGTGGCCCCGCATCATCCCTGGGATGACAACAAGCTCAGAGAAAAGTGTGGAATATTCGGCGTTTACGGCCATCCTGAGGCCGGTGCCCACACGGCATTGGGCCTACATGCCCTGCAGCACCGCGGCCAGGAAGCCTCCGGCATCGTTAGCTACGATGGCCGCGTCTTCCACGCCCACCGCGGCATGGGGCATGTCGGCGACATTTTTTCCGATCCGGCCGTGATAACCCAGCTCCAAGGCGACAGCGCTATCGGGCACAACCGCTATTCCACACAGGGCGATACCGTGTTGCGCAACGTGCAGCCGATCTTCGCAGACCTGGCCGGTGGCGGTCTCGCCATCGCCCACAACGGCAATCTGACCAACGCGCTCGAAGTGCGGCGCCAACTGGTTCAACGCGGCTGCATCTTCCAGTCGACCATGGACTCCGAGGTCATCGTCCACTTGATCGCCACCAGCCTAGCCAGCGGTTTTATGACCCGCCTAGTCGATGCGCTACGCCAGCTCCAGGGCGCATACTCCCTGATCATACTCACCGACCAGGCGATGATCGGGGTGCGCGATCACTGCGGCGTACGGCCGCTCACGATCGGCGCGCTCGACGGTGGCACCGTCCTCGCCTCCGAGAGCTGCGCCCTCGATATCATCGGCGCCACGGTCGTGCGCGATGTCGAGCCGGGCGAGGTGGTGGTGATCGACAAAGCCGGCATTCGCAGCACCAAGCCGTTCGGCTCTGCGCGCTCGCAGTTCTGTATCTTCGAATACATCTATTTCTCGCGCCCCGACAGCGTCGTCGAGGGCCGCAGCGTCTATAGCGCACGTAAGCGCATCGGCGCAGAGTTGGCACGCGAGAGCGGCGTGCCCTGCGATCTCGTCGTGCCGGTGCCGGATTCCGGGGTGCCTGCGGCCATCGGCTACGCCGAGGAGGCGGGTGTGCCCTTCGAGCTCGGCATCATCCGCAACCACTATGTCGGACGCACGTTCATCGAGCCGACGGATTCGATCCGCCATCTCGGGGTTAAGCTCAAGCACAATGCCAATCGCGCCACGTTGGCGGGCAAGCGGGTGGTCTTGGTCGATGATTCGATTGTGCGAGGCACCACCTCGACCAAGATTGTGCAGATGGTGCGCGAGGCCGGCGCCGCAGAAGTGCATATGCGCATTGCTAGCCCGCCAACGACGTTTTCCTGTTTCTACGGTGTCGATACGCCGAAGCGCGAGGACTTGCTGGCCTCACAAATGGGAATAGACGCAATGGCGACGCACATCGGCGCCGATTCAGTGCGCTACATCACCATCGACGGGCTCTATCGCGCCATGGGCAAGGCCTCGCGCGATGACCAGCAGCCACAATTCTGCGATGCCTGTTTCACCGGTGAATATCCGATTCCGCTGGTCGATCGCGACGGCGGCGAGGGGTCCTCTCAACTGTCTCTACTTGCCGAGGGCACCTGATTGCCAGGCTTTGACGGACGCATCGTCTTGATTACCGGCGCCTCACGCGGCATCGGCGCGGCGGTGGCAGAGCGCTTCGCTGTAGAAGGCGCCCATGTTATCGCCGTAGCGCGGGACGACAAAGGACTGACGACCCTCGACGAGCGCATCCGCGCAGTCAGCGGTTGTGCCCCCACCCTGGTGCCTCTTGACATCACCAATGGCGAGGCCGTCGACCGACTGGGTGGCACCATCGCCGAGCGCTATGGCCACCTTGATGTGCTGGTGGGCAATGCCGCCTTGCTCGGCGATCTCAGTCCCCTCTCCCATATCGAGCCACGCGCCTGGGATCGGGTGCTCGAGGTCGATCTCAGCGCCAACTGGCGCCTGATCCGTGCCACCGACGCGCTATTGCGTGCTGCCAACGCCGGCCGCGCTATCTTCGTAACCTCGGGCGTAGCTTCGCGGCCACGTGCCTATTGGGGGGCCTATGCTGTTGCCAAGGCAGGACTAGAAGCGCTGGTGCGCATCTATGCCGCCGAAGTCGCCAAGAGCAAGGTCCGCGTCAACGCTCTGGATCCTGGCAAGGTGCGCACCGCCATGCGTGCCAAAGCCATGCCTGGAGAGGACCCGGAGACGTTACTGACACCCGACGCCGTCACCGATGCCTTCCTCGCCCTCGCCGGCCCCGACTGTGAGCACAACGGTGACGTGGTCAAGGCGCAGTGACGTAAGGGTTTTTGCCGGCGCGAAAATGTAGGCGGATCGGCGTCCCGGTGAGATAGAAGGCGGCACGTAGCTCGTTCACGAGATAGCGGCGATAGGACTCGGACACGCCTTTGGGGCGGTTGACGAACAGTGCGAAGGTCGGCGGACGGGCTGAAACCTGGGTCAGGTATCGCATCTTTACCCGCTTGCCCTTATCCATGGGCGGCGGGTGATGGGCTAGCACTTCCTCCAGCCATTGATTGAGCTTGGCGGTAGGCAGCCGCCTGGCCCAAACCTCGCGCGCCGCGAACGCGGTCTTGACGAGGCTATCGAGTCCATCACCGGTACGAGCCGATATCGGCACCGCGCGCAGACCACGCAATTGCGGCAGGGCGGCCTCGACCTGTTCAGCGAGCTGGCGGCGGACAATATCGGGGTGCTCAACGAGATCCCACTTGTTGGCGGCAATAAGTAGCGCCCGCCCTTCATTAGCGATGGTCGAGGCAATCGATAGGTCTTGCCGCTCAAGCTGGCGCATCACATCGACCACAAGCATGGCGACATGGCAGACCCGAACGGCGCGCAGGGAATCGGCGACCGAGAGCCGCTCCAAGGCCTCGACGACACGGGCACGCCGACGCATACCCGCAGTATCGACCAGCACCACATCGCGGTCCTGCCAACGCCAGGGTATCTCGATCGCATCACGGGTGATGCCAGCTTCCGGCCCGACCAGCAGCCGCTCGCCACCGAGCAAGCGATTGATCAGCGTTGATTTACCGACATTCGGCCGGCCGACCACAGCGATGCGCAGGGGTCCTTCCCCGCCATCGTCTTCCGCCTCGGCCGCGTCCACCTCAAGCACAGGCAAGGCCCCAACTAGAGCCTCGTAAAGCTCGCCTAGGCCCTCGCCGTGTTCGGCCGAGATCGCTACCGGCTCGCCAAGCCCGAGTGCCCACGCCTCAGCGACACTCGCCTCGGCCGCCTTGCCTTCAACCTTGTTGACCAGCAGCCGTACCGGCTTGTCGTGGCGGCGCAGCCAATCGGCGAAGTGGCGATCATGCGAGGTCAGTCCGGCACGGGCATCGGTCACCATCAGCACCAGGTCGACCTCGCCCAGCACGGTCTCGGTGCTGACCAGCATGCGCCCCTCTAGGCTCTCTGCGTCGGCGTTTTCGAGGCCCGCCGTATCAATGACGCGAAACCGTGCCGGACCCAGACTCGCCTCACCCTCGCGCCAGTCACGTGTCACCCCCGACCGGTCATTAACCAAGGCCGCATGGCGTCCGACGAGGCGATTGAAAAGGGTGGACTTGCCCACATTTGGCCGACCGACAATGGCAACGGTAACCGTCATAATGCGCGCTAACGTAGCGCCAGCAGATCGGCCCCCGTGGTGAGCAGATAGAGCGTGCGATCCGCCACCACAGGCGACACGCGCACCCCCTCCGGCAGGAGCTGGCGCCCGAGCACTTCGCCGGTATAGGGCGAGATTGCCACGGCATCACCCTCACTACCGACCACGACCAGTCGGTCGCCGGCCAGCACCGGACCGCTCCAGACAATCGAGCCCTCGCGCTCCTCCGGATTAGTGTAGCGTGGCAGCCCGGTAACCCAGCGAATTCCCCCGTCTCTCCGCCGCAGACAGGCGATCTGCGCATCCGTGGTGACAACAAAGATGAAGTCACCGGCCACCCAGGGGGTTTGCGCACTCGGCACCTCGCGCTCCCAATCGCGCAGACCCGACCGCAAGTTGATCGCCACCAGCCGGCCACTTTGGCTGATTACGATGACTAGGCCACGGTCGATCACCGGATCGGCATCGATATCGCTGAGATCGGTACGCGATCCTAAGCGTCCCCGGAAGACGAGCGAATCGGACCAAGCCAGCCGGCCGTTCTCAACGCGTAGCGCTACAACTTCGCCGGAGGAATAGGAGGCAACTACCAGATCGCCGCTTACCGCAGGCACAGCACTGCCCAGCAAGCCAGCAGATTCGCTAATGCCTTCATGGGTCCATAACAAGCTGCCATTGCCAGCATCGAGCGCGAAGAGACGATTGTCGAAGGTCGTCACGAAGACGCGGCCATCGGCAACCGCGGGCGCGGCACGCAGCGGCACGCCGATCTCGAATGACCAGACGTCTCTGCCCTCGCTGGCACTGAGCGCGACCACTTGTCCGTACGCCGTGGTGGCATAGACCACGCCGTTGGCATAGGCAACACCGCCACCGAGGCTCGCTTCGTCTTCCTCATCTTCGGGAATCAGCTCGCGCCGCCAGGCGGGCGAACCCTCAGCCAGCGACACCGCAACCACCGTCGATTCCGCATCAAGCAAAAAAACGCGCCCGTCGGCGACGACCGGCGACGAGAGAATCAAATTGTCGTCGCTCTCACCCTCACCGACCGTCCGCCGCCAGTCCAGAGCCAAGTGCTCACCAACATCGAGATGGTGCAAAGCGTGAGCCGGGGTGCCGCCGGGCACGGGCCAGTCCGGATTGACAAAGGGCCGCGGCAGGCGCACTACCTCAGTGGCCAGCGCCGGATCGGGCTCAAGCGCGCGTTCCAGAACCAGGACAGAGACCCGCCGGCCCGGCAGCGGCTTGTCTTCCTCCTCGCCGCCCAACCAAGTATCACCACAGCTCGCGAGCACGAGCAGGGCGAGCAGCGGCGGCACACACCGAAATATCTGCCACGCGCTCACTGTGAGCCGAGCGCCGCCAGCACCTCGCCGGCCCGTCGCTTAATGCCCTCCGGCACGCCGGCCTCCTCGCCGAGCGCCTTAAACAGCGAGCGCGCCTCGTCAAGACGGCCGGTCTGGACGGCGAGCACACCACGCATCTCGCGCGCCAAATGCTGCCAGGGCCCGATCGTGGCAACCAGCGGCTGCAAGCGCTTTTCCGCCTCGGCGATAAAGCCGTCGTCGAGCAAAGTGCGCGCAGCGAGCAGGCTCGCCAGGTCGCCCAACGCCGCCTCGCCATCGCCTGAGCCGGCAATGGCATCGTAGACCGCGACCGCGCTCTTACCGTCACCGGCCTCGGCACGCGCCGAGGCTTCCCGCAGGCGCGCCAGCACTCCGTAGGTCGAACCGGTATCCTCGGCGAACTTGGCGAAGGCACGTGCTGCCGCGTCATAATTCCCGTTCTTCGCCAGATGGGCCGCCGCCTCGAAACGTTCGCCCCTGTCCAGGCGTTGGCTGGTGTCGTATTCGTACCAGATATTATAGCCCGCCGTGCCACCAACGATGGCCACCACGGCGCTGACGATGAGCCAACGGTAGCGCTGCCAAAGTGCCATCGCTCGATCGCGTCTAACGTCTTCGTCGACTTCCTTAAAGATGTCGGCCACAGCCTGCTTCCCGAATGCGTGTGAAAAAGGGGCGTCAGCCTATATCCAGCACCGATCAAAGGCAATCTGAACGGCACATTGGGCAGGGAATCCGTCACGAAGATTGACCCGGGTGGCGAACCTGCTTCACTATGCTAGCTTAGTCGAGGGAACACAGGCTGCCATGGGAGATCTCGTCGACCTCACGTCCTACCGTCGGCGCAAGCGAAAGGTCGTGGTGTATTTCTCCCGCGGCGAGTTGAACAAGCTGCTGAGCCTGTTCAGCCGCCAAGTGCTGGCGGAAGAATGGCTCGACTACTCCATTGATACGGTTGAGGGCTTTGCCGCCTTTTGCGTCTATCGGCGCGCCCACGATGCACCACTGTACGAGATCGTCCGTCTGGCGCCCGCCTCCCACAGCAAGGGTGACTACGCCGTCTTGCACCGGGGCCAGACAGTGCGCCGCGGCGAGTCGCTCGAAGAGGTTCTGGGCGTTCTCTCGAATCCGCTGCGCGCTGTCCGCCACTGAGTCTTCTCAGTCCTGCTCGGAATCGGGCGGGCAATTATTCCCACTCCACGATGCCTGGTGGTTTGCTGGTGACGTTATACACGACTCGATTAATGCCTCTAGCCTCGTTCACAATACGATGACCAACCTTTCCCAGAAAATCTTAGCATGAACGGGAAGTAAACAACTGTCATTCGACTGGTAGACGTAACAGCATTGTACTTATTGCTTGAAAATTTTGAGAGATTCGACCGTTTGAAGGGCCCCGGCACGAAAATGGCCGCTTGACATATTTGACAATATGTTGTGCCATCCATGCTGTTGCCCACTAATTGTGGGGCATGCGCGAAAAAACGCTAGTAAACCGCGTGTTACGAGACGTCTGGCTCAGAACCGGTCAGCGTTAAAAGTTCTCCTGGCCAAGTGGAAAGGAAACGTAAATGCTAAGTACAGTCAAAATGTGGCTCGGCCAAATTATTGAAGTTGGGCTGCTTCTTGTCGCAGTCGGTATACTGCTTCAAATATTGTTCGGCCGCATGGTCGGCTTCGTCACTGGTGACATCGTTGGTAATTTGATCGGGTTAATTCAGCAGCTAGGTGATGGCGGCCTTGTCGGCTTGATTGCGATTGGCATCATCCTGTGGCTTTTCCAACGGCGAAGCCCCGCATAAACTAGAAGGCAAGAGTGTCTTTTATTTGGGGGCGAGCGCTTAGCGCTCGCCCCTTAATAATTTTAGTTAGTGTTAATCACCTACGTTATAATAATTATTCCCACTCTGTGGTGCCAGTCAAAATACAACAATGATTTCAACGTGTTATTTTTGCTACGTACCAAGTCGAATAGTTCATTAAAACCAACAACTTGCTAACCATCTGATTTCAAACAATTCCCACTAAAGCCATTTTAATGTTATGTACCACTCAATCTTACCAAATTTAGGGCAAGTTCAGACCCAATGTAATCATAAAGGATGCACTTACAACACAGGCAATTACGGTACGGATTCTATTGAAATGGGTCCAGCGCGCTTCAAACAGCATACGCTGCTCATGTAGGGCTTTGGGATCCATCTCACCGACATTGACGCGTTGGATCCGTTTGTTCAGCGGCAGGTGAATGGAAACCGTAAGTCCTTGAACCCCCCAGAAGATAGACAAAGCCAGTGGCGATCACCAACCAGCTTTCAACAAAGTCAGGCGCCATAAATGCCACAGCCATGGCACCCACAACGGAAATCATCGATCCTATCCAGACGACCATGAAAATTGGCTGATTATTTTAAATTATCTCGTCGGTTACCTGAAAGGCCCTGATGAATTCCCTGTCACCGAGCTTTGACAGGCCGGGCATGACAATGACCGCATAGGTAAAGACAAAGCCAATCACCAAAGCACATAAAAAAAGTGGAGATGAGCAAAAGCCCAACAAAAAAAGTCATTATCCCCTCCGTTTTATTCCTTTATTCCCACTCGATCGTGCTCGGTGGCTTCGAGGTCACGTCGTAGACTACTCGGTTGACGCCGCGTACCTCGTTAACGATGCGGTTGGCGGTGCGCGTGAGGAAGCTGTGGTCGAAGGGGTAGGTGTCGGCCGTCATACCGTCGGTCGAGGTGACGGCGCGCAGCGCGCACACATGCTCGTAAGTACGCGCATCGCCCATCACACCGACGGTGCGCACCGGCAGCAATACGGCGAAGGCTTGCCAGATCGCGTCGTAAAGGCCAGCGGCACGGATCTCTTCGAGGTAAATGCGGTCAGCTTGGCGCAAGATCGTCGCGCGGTCTTCGGTCACCTCGCCGGGAATTCGGATGGCAAGCCCCGGCCCCGGGAAGGGGTGGCGGCCGAGCATGGTCTCGGGGAGTCCAAGCTCGCGGCCCAGCACACGCACCTCGTCCTTGAACAACTCGCGCAGGGGCTCAATAAGTTGCAAACGCATGCGTTCTGGCAGACCACCCACATTGTGGTGCGACTTGATGGTATGACTCGGCCCGCCAGCAAACGAGACAGACTCGATAACGTCCGGGTAGAGCGTACCCTGGGCGAGAAAATCGGCACCGTTGATTTTGCCCGCCTCTTCCTCGAAGACATCGATGAAGGTGGCACCGATGATCTTGCGCTTGGCCTCCGGATCGGTGACGCCGGCGAGTTTGTCGAAGAATTGGGCAGCCGCATCCACATGCACCAGCGGTGTGTTGAAACGGTCGCGGAACAACGTTTCCACCTCATTCGCCTCGCCTTCGCGCAACACGCCGGTATCAACGAAGACGCAGGTTAGGCGCGTGCCGATGGCCTCGTGGATCAACGCCGCAGCAACCGAGGAATCGACCCCGCCCGATAACCCGCAGATCACGCGCCCATCGCCCACCCGTTCACGAATCATAGCCACTTGGGTATCGCGATAGGCCGCCATAGTCCAATCGCCGGCACAGCCGGCAACGGCATGGGTAAAGGCGCCGAGTAACGCCGTGCCGTACGGCGTGTGCACCACTTCTGGGTGGAACTGAACGCCGTAATAGCGGCGCGCATCGTCGGCGATCGCGGCAAAGGGCGCGCCCTCGGAGGTGGCTACGGCGCGGAAGCCTTGCGGAAGCTCGGCCACATGATCGCCGTGGCTCATCCAGACTTGCTCACGGTCGCCTTTTTCCCAGACACCATCGAACAGCGCACAGTCATCCACGACATCGACGAAGGCGCGGCCAAACTCGCGATGCCCAGTTCCGACGACGCTGCCACCGAGTTGCTGCACCAAGGTCTGCTGACCGTAACAGATTCCAAGAACAGGGACGCCGAGTTTAAAGACGGATTCCGGCGCGCGGGGTGCGTTCTCCAACGTGACCGAGTCCGGGCCCCCGGAAAGAATGATCGCCCGTGGCGCCGCGCCAGTGAGCGCATCCGCCGCATTTTGGATAGGCACGATCTCGCAGTAAACACCGGATTCGCGGATACGGCGGGCGATAAGTTGGGTGACTTGGGAGCCAAAATCGATAATCAGGATACGGTCGGACACGGGCAATCAAGCCTCGGCTTCAAGGGCAACGCGCGACGGAGCAGAACTGCCCGTATCCCTTGGCTGTGAACATGGGCGAAACGTAGCCCGGGCGGACGCCCACACGCAACTACAGATTTGAAAGCTGAGTGCAGGCCACAATTGCAAGACCATTGGCGCAATGCCGTACTGGCCACCGTAGAGAAAGCAACGCGAGTGACGGTCGACCTCCGCCGGCACGGTGCTGCCGGCCCTGTTAGTTTGCATCCACCACAAGAGCTCTGCTGGCAAGGCACTGCGGCAGAGCAGCGCCTTCTGTGTCAACCTCCAGGCCTCGAATCAGAGCATCTCTCAGTCTCCTTCAGCGGCCGTGGCACGGCAACAAGTTCGCGGCGGCGAACTGGACACCGGATATAACCGCTGCGCCACGGCTTATGGGAGCTCTCGCAACATTCGATTGCGCCGTGACGAATAGTCATAGTATCGGCACGCATTTTATCATCTTCGAGGCCGCAGTTTCGCGGCTTGGATAGCACCCTTACTTTACGCGCGCGGCAGCTATCAGAAATTAGTAACCTAAGCCCAGCCGCCCGAAAATGGTATGACCTGGGCCGTTATCCAGTCGGCGCGGTCGGATGCAAGAAACGCGACCAACGCGCCGAGCTCGTCGGGCTTGCCGAGACGGCCGAGCGGGATCGGGCGGACGATTTTCTTCAGCGTATCCGGATCGCCGACCACCTCGGACGGAAAATAATCTGGATTCTCAACATAGTTGGGTGCCACGGCATTGACCTGAATGTTATGCGGTCCGAGCTCCTTGGCAAAGGTTAGCACCATCGCGTTCGCCGCCCCACGCGCGGTCACATACATGGAATAGTTGGGTAGACCATGAAACGGCGTTGCGGAGGTGACGAAGACGATCTTCCCTGCACTGCGCGCCTTCATACCGGACACCACGGCGGCGGCAAGAGCGTAGGGCGCCTCGACCATTACCTCGAGCCCCGCCCGCATGTCGGCAGGATCCGCCTCTTCCACCTTGGCGCGGATGGCGGGAAAGGCATCATTGTTGATAAGCACGTCGATCTGGCCGTGGCTGCGTACGACCTCATCGACAATCGCCGCGGGTTCGCGCGCGGAGACCATGGCGAGGTCGGCCGGCAATGCACCCGCCGCCTCATCGCCAAGCGGTGCGCAACCGAGGACAATGGCGCCGTCCTCGGTTAACGCCCGCTTTACAGCCGGCCCGGCAAAGCGGCCAGGGTTGCTAAGTAAGACAATTCGTTTGTCAGACATTGATAAGCTCCTCCCGAGTCCGCTACGCGGTAACTATTCGACAGGATGGAAAGGTGCCGGGATCAAGATCTTCGATTCCATTTTTTTTAACATCGGCCGGACCTGCGGCGTAAACTCGATCCATTCCGGGCGCGAAGTCAGCTCGGCACGGCGCTCCGCGCGATCGTTGAGGCTGTCGTAGGCCCACATGTGAACGATCTGGTTGAGTGGGCCGATGTCCGTATAAAAATAGCCGTATCTGTGACCCAGGATCTCTTTTTGCAAATCCACCACCGTGTTCTGATAGACTTTTAGCCATTCGGGGTGACTACCGGGTTGCAGGTCATAAGTGCGCATCTCGACGATCTTCGACATATCGTAGGTCCTCCCTGGATTTTGTTTCACCGGTCACGATTTCAGCCGACTGGAGCCTTGTCAACGCGATCGGCGAAGGCTAAGAGCGCATGTCCCGAGCGAAGGAGAGCCCCATGACCGAGACCTACAGGGCGTTGGTTGTCGACAAGGACGGCGACGGCGCATCGCTGGGCATCCAGGAACGACAAACGACAGACCTCCTAGGGGGTGACGTCACTATTCGCGTTGCCTATTCCAGCGTCAACTATAAGGACGGGCTGGCGACCCTGGCTAAAGGGGGGGTGGCGCGCAAGCACCCGCTGGTGCTCGGCATCGATCTCGCGGGAACGGTCGAGCGCTCGAGCGATTCGCGCTTCGCCACAGGCGACGAGGTCCTGGTCACCGGCTTCAATCTCGGCGTCGCCCATGATGGCGGCTTTGCCGAGTTGGCCAGGGTCCCGGGCGACTGGATCGTGGCCAAGCCCGACGGTCTGACTTTGCGGGAATGCATGGCGCTGGGGACAGCGGGCTTTACCGCTGCGCTGGCGATCCGTGAGCTGGAGGCGCGCGGCCTGGCCCCCGCTGCCGGTCCCGTTCTGGTCACCGGCGCCACCGGTGGCGTCGGCTCGCTTGCCGTCTCCATGCTGTCCCGGCTCGGCTATGATATCGTCGCCTCGACCGGCAAGAGCGATGAGCACGACTACCTCCGCAGCCTGGGCGCAAGCACCATCCTCGACCGCGACGAGGTGTCGGCGGAGACCCGACCGCTGGGTAAGGAGATCTATGCCGCCGCCATCGACCAGGTCGGCGGCACGACGCTGCCCTGGCTGCTTGCCCATCTGCGATATCGCGGCGCCGTAGCTTGCACAGGGCTCACCGGCGGGTTTGCCTATTCGTCGACCGTGCTGCCCCTGCTGCTACGCGGGGTCTCGATCCTGGGTATCGATTCGGTGATCTGCCCGATGGCCGAGCGCCCCGATCTCTGGCAGCGCATGGCCGGTGAGATCAAGCCCGACAGCCTCGCCGAGACCATCGCCGTCGAGACCGACCTCGACGGCCTTCCGGAGGTGCTCAGCCGCATCCTCAAGGCCGAAATACGCGGCAGGACGGTGGTCAAGCTTTAGGCGGGCTCAGCACCAGGCCAACGATCGTTATGGCGATCAGAATCGTGGTGGCGATCAGGCCGACCCGCCGCCGCCATGGGCTGGTCCAGGGCTTGAAGCGAAAAATGCCACGGCCTTTGTGGCGCGGAAGCACAAGCCAAGCGTCATCGCTGACAGCCTCGTAGTCCACGTCGATTTTACCGTCGACCGCTTTTCGCGTCGCGGTCGACGAGACCAGTCCGCGCTCGGTGAGCGCCGCGAGTGCCGCCGCCTCCGTCTCCGCCGATTCGCCGACCGCGATGCCCATAGCAAAGCCGTGTTCATCGCCGAGCATAGCTGTCAGATCCCAGCGCGTGCGCAGGGCACAGCGCAATGCCGCCAGGGGTGAGACGAAGGCCACCGACAGACGCTCGTCATCGCGCCGCCAGGCACGACCGCCAGCACGCGCAATGCGCAGGGTGAGCGAGGAATTTGCTGCATCCGCGAGGGCAGGTGGCAGGCCTTGATCGCACACCACCAGCACAGCTTTCGCCGATTTCTCCCGATTGCCCATGTCTCCGGTCTAACACGCGTGTGCGAAAGGGTCGATCCGGCAACGCTGCTCGGGTATGAGAGGGGCCGAGGAGGATCGCTAACCATGCTCTACCGCGACTACAAAACCCTCGACGAGATCGACGCCCACTACAATCTGACTATGGCCGTACCCGAAGCCGGCGCGATCACCGAGCGCTGGACGAGCGATAGCTCCAAGGCACGCGATAGCTTGGAATCAGTGCTCAGCGTGCCCTTCGGGCCGACCCTTGAGGAATATCTCGACATCTTCCCGGCCAAGCCCGAAGGCGGCAAGGCGCCGGTCCACCTCTTCATCCATGGCGGTTATTGGCGTCGCTTCACCGCCCAGGACTTCAGTTTCATTGCCCCAGAGCTGGTGGCAGCCGGCGCCTGCGTGGTGATCAACAATTATGCCCTTTGCCCCACCGTCTCGTTGGCTGAGATCGTGCGTCAGAGCCGCGCCGCGCTGGCCTGGACCTACAAGAACATTGCCGATTACGGTGGCGACCCCGAGCGCATCACCATCTCCGGCCATAGCGCCGGTGGCCACCTGACAGCGATGATGCTAGCCACCAACTGGGCCGGCGACTATAGCCTGCCTGGAGACCTCGTAAAGGCCGCCTGCGCCATAAGCGGCGTCTTCGACCTGCGCCCCCTGCCCTATACTTTCGTGCAAGCGGCGGTGCAGCTTGGCGCGCATGACATCGCGCAGCTCAGTCCCATCGACCACATTCCCGCCACCGCGCCGCCGCTGACGGTTGCCATCGGTACCGCCGAGACGGGCGATTTCGTGCGCCAGAGCCATGACTTCCACGCCGCCTGGACCACTGCCGGGCATGAGGGCGACTATTTGCCGATCGAGGGCGAGAACCATTTCTCGGTGCTGGACGGTTACGGTGACCCGGCAAGCCCACTGTTTGCAGCAATAAATGGCCTTTTTACGTAAGTTGTATGCGTCGCTGCACCACATATGTCACCGCCTTTGTCGCCCTGCTCTCAGGGCAGGCGGTGGCGGAGGACCCGGTGCCGCAAGTGCTTGAATCCAACTTCCGCAGCGCGCACATCAGCGTCACCGCCGACCGCACGGTAACCGCCATCGTCGATCCGGTGCAGGTCTCGATCTCGGTTGAGACGCCAGTCGGCCTGGCCATAGCTTTGCCCAGCGGCAAGGGCGCAATGGGGCCGTTCCGGGTGCTCAGCGAACGTGACGAGGGGCCCTTCTGGACGGGCGAGGGGCGGCAGCGCTGGGAGCGCCATTACACACTGCGCGCCATTGCCGCCGGCGAGCAACAGCTGCCGTCACTGCCGGTGCTGGTCGAGGACGAGAATACTATCAACCATTTCGCCTGCGTACGCATGGACCGCTGCGGCGGCGAATTGATGCCCGCGGGCAGTAAGATGCGGCGGCTGCGCACGCGACCGCTGCTACTGAGCGTCACCTCCGTGCTGCCCGACGACGCCGTACCGACACGGCCCAAAGGCGTGGCGCCGCCGCTCGAGCTTATCGCACCATCCTCCTTGCCGTCTCTCGCTAAGATACTCGGTGTTCTCGGCATCGTGGCGGTCGGTGCCCTGGCGCTGGCCATCTTCCTGAAACACAAACTCAGCGCAACCTGCGGCGTGCGGGCGCGACGCCATGCCCACAACCTGGCGCTAGCCGCGCTTAAGCGCCTGGCCGGGCTCGATGCCGCGCGCGTGCATGAGTTTCATGCCCGCCTCTCGGCCATCCTGCGCACCTACCTAGCAGGGCGCTTTGGCCTGCCAGCAAGCAAGCGCACCACGGAAGAGATCCTGCTCGCCACCAAGACAGCACCTCATGACGCTCTCGGTCCGACCCTCAGCCAATGCGACCGAGTCAAGTTCGGCCGAGGCCGACCGACCGAATCCGATATGCGCGCAAGGCTTCGCGCGGCCGAGGCCTTTGTCGAAGAAACGGCGGCCGAAGCATGACTTTCGACGATCCCACCGCTCTGATCCTGCTGCTGGCAGTGCCGCTGCTACTGTTGCTCAAGCACGGCCAACGGCGCCGCGGCTCCATCGGCTTTCCGACCACGGCGCCGCTGCTCACCTTGCCGCGGAGCGCGCGCATGCGTCTTGCCGCCGCCATGCCATGGTCCCGGGGGCTGGCCCTGGCGCTGGCAGTAATAGCCGTGGCCGATCCACGCTGGGGCCTGGAATCGTCTCGTGCCTACCAGGAGGGCGTCGCCATCATCGTCGTCGTCGACATTTCCAGCAGCATGCTCGCCGAGGACCTGCAAACCACCGCCGAGCGCGCCACACGGCTGGGCGTTGTCAAGACCACCTTGCGCAGCTTCGTCAACGGCCGCGGGCCGGACAGCAAGGGGCGCGAAGGGGACGCGCTGGGCCTCGTCACCTTCGCCCGCTATGCCGATACGGCAAGCCCGTTGACCCTCGACCACGACGCCTTTCTAGCTACGCTCGATGCGGTTGAAATCGTCGTTGTGCCGCAGGAGGACGGCACCGCCATCGGCGATGCCATGGTGATGGCGACCGATCTGCTGCGCAAAGCCGAGGCCGACAGCAAGGTGATGGTGGTTCTGACCGACGGTAACAACAATGCCGGCACCGTCCACCCAATGGACGCGGCCTGGGTGGCAAAAACCTTCGACATCACCGTGCATACCATCGGCGCCGGCACGCACGATGCCGCGCCCACGACGACGGTCTCGGCGGAATCCGGCACGCGGACCATGGCAACGCCCGGATTCCTTGACCACTTTTTGCTCAAGGAGATCGCCAATACCACGGGCGGCCAAGCCTTCCGCGCCACCGACGGCACCGTTCTGGCCGAGATCTACAGCGAAATCGACAAGCTCGAGACATCGACGCAGGTGATCGAGCAATACCAGCGCTCGGTGCAGATCTTCCCGGCCTTCCTGGGTCTCGCCCTGTTGCTGCTATTACTTGAGGCGATGCTCGGCAATACTGTCTTGCGCATGACGCCGTAAGGAAAAATGCACTTCGACGCCCCATTGCTCTCCGTTTTGCTGTTGCTAGCACCGCTGGTGCTGGCACTGACGGCCCATGGCATCCGGCGCCGGCACCAAGCGCGCACGGCCTTTCTCGGCAGTGACGAGACCAGCGCTCAGGATGCCGCCCGTGACCGCCGCCGCTGGACCAAAGCTAGCATACTGGCCACCGCCGTGGCCTTGTTGGTGGTCGCAGTTATGGGGCCGCGCTGGGGCGACAGCGTCGAGGACGCACCGCGCACCGGGCGCGATATCATCTTCCTGCTCGACATCTCACGCAGCATGCTGGCCGAGGATGTCGTTCCGAGTCGCTTGGAGGCGGCCAAGGCGGCTATCGCCGACATGGTTGAGGTGATTAAGGATAGGGGTGGTCACCGTCTCGGCCTGGTGACTTTCGCCGGCCGCGCCACCCAGCACAGCCCGGTCACGCTTGACCACGCTTTCTTCCTCGACCGATTGGATGGGGTTCGCGGTGGCGCGGCACTGCGGCGTGGCAGCCTGATCGGCAACGCTATTGGCAAGGTGCTGCGGGAGCTGGAGCCCGGCGCTTCGCCCTATACCGACGTCATCCTGATCAGCGACGGAGAGGACCATGGCGGCACGACCCTGTCGGCGGCCCGCGAGGCGGCACGCCTCGGCGTCACCCTCTATCCTATCGGCATCGGCAATCCCCTGACCGGCGCCAGCATTCCCCTGACCAGCACAACCGGCGAGCGTGCACCCCTGATGCATAACGGCGAGCCGGTGATGACTAAGCTACAGGAGCCCCTGCTACGCCAGATCGCGGGCATCACCGACGGCGTCTATGTGGCGGCGCGCACCGCACCAGTGGATCTCGGCAAGCTCTATCGCGATGCCATCTCGCTCAAGCGCGGACGCGAACTCGAGGGCCTGGCCCAGACCAGCGCCGGTGAGTTTTTCCGCTGGCTGGCGCTAGCCGCGGTGCTGCTGCTGGCACTGGAGATGCTGCTCGACGAGCAACCGCGTCCGGCGGCACAGGCGGGGTCCCGTTATTCGCCCACATTGGCCGCCGCAGTGCTGCTGCTGTTCGGACTCACCGGCTTCGCCGATTCCGACTCTCCCTACGACGCCGTGGCGCGAGGCAACGCTTTATATGCGGAGGAGCGCTACGAGGAGGCCGCCACGCTCTATGCCGCCGCACGCACGAAGCTTCCAAACGAACCGTTGGTGGCCTTCAACATCGGCGTCGCACGCCTCCAGGCTGGCGATCCGAAAGCGGCCGAAGCAGCGCTCTCAGCCGCGTTTAATACTGATGACACTAGGCTCGCTGCCCTCACTCACTACAATCTCGGTAATGCTCGCTACGTGCAGGCACTCGACGTGCGCGAGACCTCGGTAGAGGATGCCGTTAGCTTTATCGAGCAGGCCATGGAGAGTTACCGTGCCGCGCTCTCGCTACAGTCGGATATGGAAAACGCCATGTACAATCTCGAGCTAGCCTATCGTTTACTCGACGATTTATCTGATGAACGTAGTCAGAGCGGGGCGCCACAGGAACAGGAATCGCCTCAGGCGGCGGGCAAGCCCGGCGAGGCCACGGGGGCCTCCGGAAACCAACCCGGCCCCGGCGCCCAGCCCGTAACGGACCAGTCGGTGCAGAATCGTACGGGCGAAGCCAGCAAAGCGGCGCCAAAGGCTCTACCCAGCGAGGACAACTCCTCAAGCGGTAGCCCTGGCGCCGGCGCCCGCTTCACCATGACCCGGGAAGAGGCCGAGGATCTCATCGACCTGGTACAAAGCAAGACCCGCGAAGCCGAACGCCAGCGCCGGGAATGGCAGGACGCGCGCCTGCGCGACCCCAAAGTGGAGCGGCCCTGGTAGCGCCAGGTCAGTCGCAAGGCGCGCGTCATGGCAGGCGGAACGTTAGCCGATACCGTTAAAAGCTATTGATCAGCAGACGAAACTCTGCATTGGGTTCGTTTCGAAATTTACTTTACCACAAGGGGATCATAGCGCTAGCTCGTGAGACTATCGATCGTCAGTAGTTCTTTGATAAACATTTGGTACCTAATTAAAAAATAATTAATGCTCTTTGCCAAATCAATGTTGTGGACTCGGGGGTCGTTATGCAGTACTGAATTCGGTATACTGTATGCAAGGAGGCTTACAGGTGCGCACCATTGAAAGTCCGCCGGGGCTTGTGGAGCAAGCCTATGCGGCGATTCTCGACTCCATATGCGACGGCCAGCTGCCGCCGGGGGAGCGGCTGACCCAAGCCGAGATCGCGGGACGGCTCAATGTCTCGCGCCAACCGGTGGGGCAAGCCTTGGGGTTGCTCAAGGCCCAAGGCTTCGTTTGCGATGCCGGTCGCCGCGGGCTAAAGGTGGCGCCGTTGTCGGCCGAGCTGGTGCACCAGCAATATGAATACCGTGCCGCCGTCGATGCCCTGGCCGCCGCAAAAGCCGCGGAGCGCCATACCGAGGCAGACCTAGCACAAGGTCGCGCCATCCTGGCGCAAGGCCGTAGCGTTCTTGCCGAGGGCGCGCTGGCGCAAGTCATCGAAATCGAGACCGCCTTTCACGGCTGGATTTACGAAACCGCTGATAACCCCATCATCGTCGAGGCCATGGAACGGCTCTGGGCCCACGCGCGGCGCGTCATCGGCGCCGTCCTAGAGATGCCGGGAGACTGGCCGCAGCGCGTCTGGCAGGAGCATCTGACCATCTTCCACGCCGTCGCGGCGAGCGATGCCGATCTTGCGGCTGAGCTTGCCCGTGCCCATGTCGAGGCGGCGCGGCTGGCCTTAACCGAGAGCATTGGCAGAGGCGCACATGACTGACACCCCCACTATTCGCGTGCTGATCGCCAAGGTCGGCCTCGACGGCCATGACCGCGGTGTCAAGGTCGTGGCGCGCTGCCTGCGCGATGCCGGCATGGACGTGATCTATACCGGCCTGCACCGCACCCCGGAAGAGACGGTGACTGCAGCGGTCCAAGAGGACGTCGACGTGCTCGGCATCAGCCTACTTTCGGGCGCGCACATGACCATCTTTCCGCGCATACTCGAGCTGCTGAAAGAAGCGGATGCCGACGACATTCTGCTCGTCGGCGGCGGCGTCATGCCCGACGAGGATATTCTCGCACTCAAAGACATAGGCGTCGCGGCGACCCTGCTGCAGGACACACCGCCGACGGTTATCGTCGAGACGATCCGCAATCTTGTCGCCGAACGAGGGGCGCGCTGATGGAAGACTGGCATTTTCCCCCGTCCTATGATGAGACATATATGCCAGCAGCCGACGCCCGTCATTGGTTTCCTGAGCGAGAGTGCATGGATCCGGGTGCGCGTGACGCCGCCATCGTCATACGTTTGCGCGAGGTCATGGAACATGCTTGGAAGAACGCTCCTTTCTATCGCCGCAAGTGGGACGACGCGGGCGTACACCCCTCACACATCACCTCGCTAGAGGCCTTCGAAAAAGTGCCCGTGGTGACCAAGGCCGACCTGCGCGCTGCGCAAGCCGCGCATCCGCCTTTCGGTGACTATCTTTGTATCCAACCGGACGATGTGCACCATATACACGGAACTTCTGGCACCACCGGCCGGCCGACCACCTTCGGCATCGGCCGCGACGACTGGCAGGCGACAGCGGACGCGCATGCGCGTATCCTTTGGGGCATGAGCGTGAGACCCGGCGACATACTGTTCGTCGCCGCCATCTTCTCGCTCTATCTGGGCTCCTGGGGGGCCATGCTGGGAGGTGAGCGGCTAGGCTGTCGCGTCTTCCCCTTCGGTGCCGGTGCCGGCGGCATGACGGCGCGCGCCGCATCCTGGCTCGATGCCGTAAAGCCGCAGGCCTTCTACGGCACGCCGTCCTATGCCCTGCACTTGGCAGAAGTAGCACGCGAGGAAGGCTACGAGCCGCGCGACTTCGGCCTCAAGGTGATGTTCTTCTCTGGTGAGCCCGGCGCCTCCATCCCCGGCGTGCGCGACCGCATCGCCGAAGCTTATGGCGCCACGGTCTTCGATTGCGGCACCATGGCCGAAATGATGCCATTCATGAGCGCCGCCGGCAGCAAGGAGGCGAGCGAGGGCATGTTGCTGTGGCAGGACATCGTCTATCACGAGGTCTGCGACCCTGGGAGTTACGCCCGCGTGCCCTTTGGCAGCCGTGGCACGCCAGTCTATACTCACCTGGAGCGCACCTCCCAACCCATGATTCGTTTGCTGTCTAACGATCTTACCCACTGGGTCGACGGCCCCAGCCCCTGTGGACGCACCTACCCGCGCTTACCCGATGGCGTCTACGGCCGAATCGACGATATGTTCCAGGTGCGTGGCGAAAACATCTATCCCTCCGAGATAGATGCCGTGCTCAACACCATCGACGGCTATGGCGGCGAGCACCGCATCATCATTAGCCGCGAAGGCGCCATGGACGAGCTACTGGTGCGGGTTGAGCCTAGCGAGGTGGCGGCACCCGATTTCGGCGAGCGCTGCGCCGCCGGCCTGCTCAGGGTGCTCGGCGTGCGTACCCAGGTGGAAGTGACAGACGCGGGCGAGTTCCCGCGCACGGACTTCAAAGCGCGCCGCGTGATCGACGACCGCCATTTGTTCCGCACGCTCGCCGCCAGCCTGGATGAGGGAGACAAGGATGGTGCCTGACGACGCCTTGGCGCTCGTGCCACGTTTGCTGGCCGGCGAGACCCGCGCCATTGCGCGGCTCATGACCTGCGCCGAGACCGGCAACGACGCCAGCCGCCCAGCCCTCGCGCAGGCCTATGCCCATGGTGGGCGCGCTCATGTCATCGGGCTCACCGGCGTGCCTGGCTGCGGCAAGTCGACGCTAGTCCGGGCGCTCACCGTCGCCTTGCGCGAGCGGGGGCGCAAGGTCGGGGTGGTCGCGATCGATCCCTCAAGCCCATTCTCCGGCGGTGCCATTCTCGGCGACCGCATCCGCATGGCCGATATCGCCGGCGATCCCGGTATCTTCATCCGCTCCATGGCCTCGCGCGGAGCCTTGGGTGGGCTCGCCCGCACAAGCCTCGACGCGGTGGACCTGCTTGATGCGGCAGGCTTCGATCCAGTCATCATCGAGACCGTCGGTGTAGGCCAGGACGAAGTGGAAATCGTACACGTCGCCGATACCACGGTGGTGGTCTCCGCCCCCGGTCTCGGCGACGACATCCAGGCCATCAAAGCGGGTGTCTTGGAGATCGCCGACATCCACATGGTGAGCAAGGGCGACCGGCCGGACGCCGACAAGACCGTGGCCGAACTCAAACAAATGCTGATGTTGGGCGAGTTGAAACAAGAAGGCTGGGCAGTGCCAGTGCTGGCAACTAGCGCGCTGACCGGCCACGGCATCGACAAACTGCTCGGCCTGATTGATGCCCACCGCACCCATCTCCAGGACAGCGGCACGCTAGCGGCGCGGCGGCGGCGCAGCGCCGAGACCCGCACCCTCAAGATCGCCGAAGGCATCATCCGTGGGCGCTACGCCGCCGGACGCGGGGCCGAGGCACAGGCAATCATCGACCGCGTTAGCGCGCGGAAGTTGGACCCACACGGGGCAGCCCTGGCATTGTTAGACATTCTCAACCAGGGAAACACAGCATGACCAAGGCGAGCGCTATTCCCGACGGCATGGCTTTGGAGCAGCTTGAACAGGCCTGCGCCGAGTGGGAGCGCGAGGACGTGGCGGCCTTCTTGGCGCGCCAGCCCGAGTCGCGAAACAGCTATCACACTACCTCGGGCTTCGACCTCAAGCGCACCTATACGGCACTCGACGTGGCCGACACACCACTCAATGATATCGGCCTGCCGGGGCGCTATCCCTTCACCCGCGGCCCATACCCGACCATGTATCGTGGTCGCCTCTGGACCATGCGTCAGATTGCCGGCTTCGGCACGGGCGAGGACACAAATGCGCGCTTCCGTTATTTGCTCACGCAAGGCCAGAGCGGATTGTCGACCGATTTCGATATGCCGACGCTGATGGGCTACGACTCTGACCACGCTATGAGCCACGGCGAGGTTGGCCGCGAGGGCGTGGCGATCGATACCATCGACGACATGGAAAAGCTTTTCGACGGCATCGATCTAACCAAGATCTCTGTCTCGCTGACCATCAATCCGAGCGCCTGGGTGCTCTATGCCATGTATATCGCGTTGGGCAAACGCCGCTGCTACGATCTGAACGACCTTTCAGGCACCATCCAGGCGGACATCCTCAAGGAATACATCGCACAGAAGGAATGGATCTATCCGATCCGCCCCTCGGTACGCCTGGTTCGCGACTGTATCGCCTATGGCGCCCGCCACATGCGCCGCTACAACCCGGTCAACATCTCCGGCTACCACATCTCCGAAGCCGGCGCGACGCCCGTACAGGAAGCCGCTTTCACCATGGCCAACACCATCGCCTACGTGGAGGAGGTGGTGGCCTCAGGCCTGTCGGTGGACGAATTTGCGCCACGTCTTTCGTTCTTCTTCGTCAGTCAGGCGGACATGTTCGAGGAGGTGGCGAAGTTCCGCGCCCTGCGCCGCGTCTATGCCAAGATCATGAAGACACGCTTCGGCGCACAAAAGGCAGAATCGATGCGGCTCCGCTTCCACGCCCAGACGGCAGCGGCAACGCTGACCAAGCCGCAATACCAGGTGAATTTGGTACGCACCGCCTACCAGGCTCTCGCTGCCGTGCTGGGGGGTTGCCAGAGCCTGCACACCAACGGCATGGACGAGGCATTCACCATCCCCACCGAAGAAGCCATGCGGCTCGCACTGCGCACTCAGCAGGTGATGGCGGACGAGAGCAACATCACCGCCGTAGTCGATCCATTAGGTGGCTCATATTATGTTGAACATTTGACTACGCGTATGGAGCGTGAGATCTTCGCCATCCTCGCCAAGGTCGATGATATGGGTGGCGCCATCAAGGCCATCGAGGCCGGTTGGTTTCAACGCGAGATCGCCGATTCGGCTTATGCTGAGGCGCTGAGGCGAGAGAGCGGCGAGCAGACCGTGATCGGCATCAATAAATATGTCGAGACCGATGAGGCCGACCCCGGAATCGAGGTCCACCCGTACGACCCCGAGACCGAACGCCACCAGATCGCCGCCCTGCACAAGACCCGCGCCGAGCGTGACAACGCAAAGGTGGAAGCGCTGATGCAGAAGCTACGCGAGGTGGCGACGGACGAAGCAGCGAACATCATGCCCGTTACCATAGAACTTGCCGAGGCCCGAGCGTCGATGGGCGAGATCGTCGAGTGTCTGAAGGAAATGTGGGGTGGCTATCGCGAGGTGCCGGTTTTTTGAATACTCCAAAGGTGTGTGGCCAGTAGCCGTCGCCGCCTTCTATTCCTTCGGTTCTGGCAAACAATTCTAGCCAGTGCTTACACTTGCTAGAGCACCTTTCAACCATACGCGATCATTGATAGCCCAGCTCGCCCTACTGGATAGATGCGCCGTACCGTTTGGTTGAGTCCCCATATGACCGGTGCGTCGTTCCTATCCGAAAAGCTGTCTCGGGCTATCAAAGGGTCCATATTACTGAGCCTCTCTATAAGACGTAGACCGTTATCGAACCGCTCTACCCCCTGCCGTGAAAGTGGTCGTATATGGTCTTGGCAACGGTCTTGCTAATACCATCTACCGTCTCAAGGTCGATAAGGCCCGCCTCTGCAACGCCCTTCGGCGAGCCAAAGCGGTGGAGGAGGGCGCGCTTGCGCTTGGTGCCGATACCGGAAATTTCGTCTAGCTCTGAGCGTGCCAAGGCGCGTGCGCGACGGGCGCGATGGCTGCCTATGGCGAAGCGATGGGCCTCGTCGCGCAAGCGCTGGAGAAAATAGCTGACAGGGCTGTTGGGGCGCACCAGGAAAGGCTGGCGGTCCGGCATATGGATGCGCTCGCGCCCGACGGCACGATCCGGCCCCTTGGCGATGGCGGCAACTCCGATGCCGCCCTCGCCGACACTGACGCCGAGATCGGCGAAGGTGGCGAGTGCACTCGACAACTGCCCGGCGCCGCCGTCGATCAGCACCAGGTCCGGCCATTGCCCGTTCGCCCCCTCCGGATCTTCCTTGTTAAGCCGTGTGAAGCGCCGCGTCAGCACCTCGCGCATCATGGCATAGTCGTCGCCGGGCGCGAAACCGCCGGCACCGCTGCCCTTGATGTTGAACTTGCGATAGGCGCCCTTGATCGGGCCCTCGGATCCCGCCACGACCATAGCACCGACGGCGCGGCTACCGGAGATATGGCTGTTGTCGTAGACCTCGATGCGCTGCGGCGTGGCCTCAAGTCCAAACATTTCGGCGACGCTTTCGAGCAGGCGGCGCTGGGTGACGCTCTCAGCCAGCCGTCTGGCCAAAGCCTCGCGAGCATTGGCAACCGCTTGGTGAACCAGGCGACATTTATCGCCTCGCTGTGGCCTGATCACCTGGACCCGACGCCCGGCGCGCAGACCGAGAGCTTCGCCCATTAGCGCCTGACCCTCAACCTGGTGGCTGAGCAACACCCGCCGCGGCGCCTCGCGGCCGTCGTAGAACTGAGAGACAAAGGCGCCGAGCACGGCTGCCGCATTGTCGTCACGGCCGTGGCTCGGATAGTGCGCACGGTTGCCGTAATTACGCCCACCGCGGAAGAAGAACACCTGGATGCAGGTCTGCCCACCGTCCTGGTAGGCGGCGATGACGTCGGCATCGCCCACAGCATCCACGTTAATGCCCTGGTGTGCCTGGATATGGGCGAGGGCGCGAATACGGTCCCGCAGCACCGCCGCTGCCTCAAACGCAAGGGCGTCACTTGCCGCTTGCATGCGCTCGGCCATGCGCTTCTGCACCGCCTGGCTGCGCCCGGCGAGAAAGTCGCCGACTTGGGCTACAATCTCGTCATAGTCCTTGGCCGAAACCTTGCTGGCACAGGGGCCTACACAGCGCTTGATCTGATATTGCAGGCAGGGCCGGATGCGGCTCGAGAAGACGCTGTCAGAGCAGGTGCGCAGCGGAAACGCGCGTTGCAAGGCGTTGAGCGTGCGGTTGACGGCACCCGCCGAGGCAAAGGGGCCAAAATAGCGCCCGGGCTTGGAGCGCGCGCCGCGGTGTTTGAGGAGCTGTGGCCAGTCATCATCACCGGTGAGCAGGATATAGGGGTGCGACTTGTCGTCGCGCAGGACGATATTGTAGCGCGGCTTGAGCAGCTTGATCAGATTGGCCTCAAGCAGCAGCGCCTCAGCCTCGGTATGGGTGCTGATGACCTCGACCGAGGCAGTTTCCGCAATCATGCGGGCGATGCGTACCGACTGGCGGACCGGGTTGGCATAGGAGGCGACGCGCTTGCGTAAGCTGCGCGCCTTGCCGACATAGAGCACGTTGCCCTTGGCACCGAGCATGCGATAAACGCCGGGGACCGACGGCAGCCGCCGCACGGTATCGCGGATAACCGGCGCGCCGCCGGGAAGGGAGCTTTGCTCACTCATAGCTGTGCTCGCCATGACCGCACTATCCCCACAGTCGAGTATCGGGTCAATGTGGCAAAAGCGAGGGAATATAGGGGCTCACCACAAGCTAGTGCAACTATCCACCAAACCTGTGGAAAACTCAGTGTAAAATCTAGCTAATACAAGTGTTAAGGGAAGGATACACTTTGATTAAACCAATTTGCCTAATTTCTAGGCAAAATTATCAACCTATTGATTCCTAAGAATAAATAATATGGAAGTTTGATTCTCTTATGGGTCCGTTTGGAATGCGGGACGCTGTCGTGGCAAAAATAGAATGGCAAATACACGCTGTGAACAAATTTCCTTGAGAACTCTGACCTGAATGAACTGAAAATCGTTGGTTAATTGGCGCAGGACCGTTCAATTTCGACGCCAACCACGGCCTCGTCGCTCAACACGTCAAGCTTCTCTACCTGAACGTTTACACGCGTAACTCGCGAGTCGGCCAGGCACATATCGGCGACGCGCTCAGCTAGACTCTCGACCAAATTTATGTGCCCTTCGGCAACGATAGCGCGAATGCCAGCAACGACGTCATCATAGCTCACCACCTCGGCAATGCGGTCGTTATGAGGCGCATCAGGCTCGGCGATGTCGAGGGTGACGGCAAGCGCTACGCGCTGGCTGCGGCCGCGTTCGTGCGGGTGGATACCGATGGCGCAGTCGATAACCAGGTTGCGCACGAACAGCCGCCGGGAATGGGTCTTGGCAGACGGCGTTGCGATGGGATGGAGCTTGCCTCGGGTCTGCATCTATTCCAGGTCCGCGTCGTTTGGGGGTGCGTTGCGCCAGCCGAGATGCTGGCCGCTATCGAGAGCGATCATTTGCCCTGTCAGGGATCGCGCGTCCAGGATAAAGCGCAAGGCATGGCAAATCTCATCTACCGAGACAGCGCGGGCGAGCGGCGTGGCGGCAACCTGTCTGGCGAATGCGCCCTCGTCCTGGTACGCGCTGGGCAATGTCGGGCCGGGGCCGATACTCATGACGCGGATGCGCGGCGCGAACGCCATAGCCAGGGTCTGGGTGAGGGTCCAGAGGGCCGACTTGCTCACGGTGTAGGACAGGAAGTGGGGCGTCAGGTTGACGACGCGCTGGTCAAGCAGGTTGACGATGACGCCCTCGCGCTCGGAGGGCAGGGCCGCGGCGAAAGCCTGAGCGAGTACGAGCGGGGCGCGCAGATTCACCACCATATGCGCGTCCCAGCTTCGACGATTCACCGTCGCGGCGGAATCGTATTCGAAAAGCGAGGCGTTGTTGACCAGGCAGGTGACGGGGCCAAGCGCCGATGCCGCCGCGACCAGCCCGGCGGTGGCTTCCTCGTCCGCGAGGTCGGCAGCGAAGGCGCGTGCTTGCCCGCCAGCCGCCTCGATCTCAGCCACCACTGCGGCCGCGGCCTCATCCGAGCGGCGATAATGGACGGCGACAGAGTAGCCGTGCTCAGCGGTTGCCATAGCAATAGATTTACCGATGCGCTCTCCGGCACCGGTGACTAAGGCCACCCCCTTACTCTTGTCTATCATTTCCGACCCACGAGTAAGACCGTTGTCATCGCCGCGGCGAGCCATAGCGCGGCCAACCACCAGGTCTGCCATACGCCATAGGAAAAACTCGAAAGCGCAACTGCTACCAAGATGGCGGCAGACGCCGCCGCCGCCGGCAGACGCCGCGGCAAGCCGCGCGCCACGCCCAGCAGCAGGCCGCCGCAGAGCAAGGCGAACAGCGCCGCGCCCGGCAGTCCAAGCTCGAGCCAAAGCTGCAGCGGTGCGTTATGGGGATGCAGCGGCAGGGCAGTCATCTCACCATAGGGCTGGAATGGCAAGGAACGGTCGAACTGCACGATGTAGGTATCGGCGCCGGGGATTGAGCGCGAGGCATCGAGACCCCAGCCCGTGAAGCGGCGCTCGAGAATGCGGTCCGAGACGAAGCGCCAGATGTAGATGCGGTGCACCGCGGTCGCGGAGATCTGGCTTACCCATTCGTAGGCGACATTGGGCGAGAGCACCGTAATCGGCAGTATCGGAGCGGCCATGGTTCCCAGCGCGACAAGCGCTGCGAGCCCACGCGTGGCTATACCTGGCGCTACCACAACGACGACAAAGACGACAGCGCCAACCACGAAGGCGACCTCAGCCGAGTTGGACTCGAGCAACAGCAAGACGCTTATCAGCGCCACTATCAGGAGCAACGCCGCGCCGCGCACGGCGCCTTTTCCGCTGTCGCGCGCACGTTGCCAGAGCCAGGCAACGGCGGGCCAGACCATCAGCACAATCACGGTCGCGCCTCGGTTCAACCCCGCCACGCCGTAATAAGCGGGATCGTCGTGAATGGCCTTGCGTAAGGCGCCGTTGCCCAGAGCATCCACCGCCATTACCGCTAGCGCCAACGCGATGCCCAAGCACAACGCGGCACCGATGCGATCACGATAGGGCTGCTCCAGGGCAAGCGTGCCGGCGACCAGAAACAGCCCGACGGCGCTAATAAAGGCGAGCTTAACAAGCCGCGCACGTGCCTGGTCAGGAAACTCGGCCCACAGGCTGTCAATGGCAGCCCAGACAAGCATCGCCGCCAAGGCAAATGCGGCCCAGCGCAGCACCTGTGGCAGGCGCTCGCCTACAGCCGCATAGACCGGCAGCGCCGCCAGCGCGGCAATCAGTGCCAGCGCTGCCAACGCCTTCGGGACCAGGACGGCGAACGGTGCGAACAGAAAGGCCGCCAAAGTTAGCACCGCCACCCAGATGCGAATGAAAATATCGCTCATCAGCGCCCCCCGCGAGCGCGTGCCGAGCGCGAGCGACCGCCGGAGTGATCACGCCGCGAACCCGACATAGCGCTGGCGCGGCCGGCGGTGCTGCGGGCAACCCCAGAGAAACCCTCGTTCAGCCCGAGATCGCTCGTTTCGAGGTGGCGGATCTGGTCGCGCAGTGCCGCCGCCTCCTCAAACTCCAGATTGCCAGCGTGGGCACGCATGCGCTTTTCCAAATCCGCAATATGCGCTTTCAGGTTATCCCCTACCAAATGCAGCGTTTTTCCATCACCGGTCTCCACGGTGACATAGTCGGCCTCATGCACGCCTTCGAGAATATCACCGATGTCCTTGCGCACCGATTCTGGCGTAATGCAGTTGGCAGCGTTGAAAGCTTGTTGCTTCTCGCGCCGCCGGTTGGTCTCCTCTAGCGCTACTTTCAGCGAGCCGGTCATCTGATCAGCATAGAGAAGGCAGCGCCCATCAACATTGCGCGCAGCGCGACCGATAGTCTGGATTAGCGAGGTTTGTGAGCGTAAAAAACCTTCCTTGTCAGCATCGAGAATGGCAACCAGCGCACATTCGGGAATGTCGAGCCCCTCGCGCAGCAAGTTGATGCCGACCAGCACGTCGAAGGCGCCGAGGCGCAGATCTCGGATGATCTCGATGCGCTCGAGTGTGTCTATGTCTGAGTGCAGATAGCGCACCTTGATGCCGGCCTCGCTGAGGTATTCCGTCAGATCCTCCGCCATGCGCTTGGTCAGCGTAGTGACCAGCACCCGCTGCCCTTGCCGGGCTGCGTCGCGGCACTCGGCAAGAAGATTGTCGACCTGGGACGAGGCCGGGCGCACAATGCAGACCGGATCGATGAGGCCAGTGGGTCGGATTACCTGTTCCGTGAAAACGCCGCCCACGCGCTCCAACTCCCATGGCCCCGGCGTCGCTGAGACGAAGACCGTTTGCGGGCGCATCGCCTCCCATTCCTCGAACTTGAGCGGCCGGTTGTCAACGCACGAGGGCAAGCGAAAGCCGAACTCGCTGAGCGTCGACTTGCGCTTAAAATCGCCGCGATACATACCGCTGAGCTGGGGCACCGTGACGTGGCTCTCGTCAACCACTAGTAGCGCGTTCTCGGGCAGATACTCGAATAATGTCGGCGGCGGCTCACCAGGCTGGCGGCCAGTGAGATAGCGCGAATAGTTCTCGATGCCGGCACACGAGCCGGTGGTCTCGATCATCTCCAAATCGAAGGTGGTGCGCTGCTCCAGCCGCTGTATTTCCAAGAGCTTGCCCAGCGCTTCGAACTCCTTGAGGCGCTCGCTGAGTTCACAGCGAATACCCTTGACGGCTTGTCGCACGGTAGGGCGCGGGATAACGTAATGGCTGTTGGCATAAATGCGTACTTTGTCCAGCCGGTCTGTCTTCTCGCCGGTCAACGGGTCAAACTCGACGATCGATTCGATATCGTCACCAAACAGCGACAACCGCCAGGCGCGGTCTTCATAATGGGCCGGAAAGATCTCCACGCCGTCGCCACGCACACGAAAGGTTCCGCGCACAAAATTCGTATCGTTGCGGCGATATTGCAGCTCCACGAACTGCTTGAGGAGCGTGTTGCGATCTACCTGACCGCCGGCGCTGAGTTCCACCACCATCTGCGAATAGGTCTCGACTGAACCAATACCGTAAATGCACGAGACGCTGGCAACGATGACCACGTCCTCCTGCTCCAGCAGCGCCCGTGTTGCAGCATGGCGCATGCGGTCTATCTGCTCGTTTATCGAGGCGTCTTTCTCGATATAGGTGTCGGTGCGCGGCACATAGGCCTCAGGCTGATAGTAGTCGTAATAGGAGACAAAGTAATTGACGGCGTTATGCGGAAAGACCGCTTTCATCTCGCCGTAGAGTTGCGCTGCCAGCGTCTTATTGGGCGCGAGAATTAGCGTGGGGCGCGCTAGCTCCTGCACCACATGGGCGATGGTGAAGGTCTTGCCAGAGCCGGTGACGCCGAGCAGGACCTGGTCGCGCTCACCCGCCTGTAAGCCAGAGACAAGCTCCGATATCGCCTGCGGCTGATCCCCCGCAGGCGCAAAATTCGAAACCAGCTCAAACGCCCGCCCCGCCTCTGCGGCCGCCTCTCTCTTCGCCACTTGTGCCATGTGGCGCATTTTCAGCGAGGGCGCGCGAGGATGCAATGGGGTGGGTGCTTAGAACGCCTGCCCCAAAGCTTTCGTAAGAAACTTCATCAGCGGCGTCGCAGCATGGAAGGTGTCAGTCACTTCGTTAAGGAAGCCGGGCGTGAGCGCGATCTTTCTGTCTACGCGGCGCATAGCAAAAAAGGTCTTGCGCTTGAGATCTTCAATATGGGGGTGGTCGGCGTCGTAGCCGCGGGGCGGGCGCACGAGGCCATCTCCGCCGATGCCGCCAAAGGTCTCATTTAAGCGCTTGTTGGTGACTACCCGCTTCCAGCCAGAGCGGTCCTCGTCGATGGCGTTGCGGATGGCGCCAAGGGCCGCACCGGGCGGCAGCCAAATGCCACCGCCGATGCGCACGTCGTTGGGGGCTAGGTGCACATAGTAGCCCGGCGTATGGACGTCCCGGGTGCGGATCTCGTGGCGGAAGTGGCACGAGGCATGCTCCTTGTATGGGCGCCTGTCTTTCGAGAAACGCACATCGCGATATATGCGAAACATTGAGCCACCATTGGCGCGCGGATCGGCCACAAAATGCAGCGAGATCTTGCGTAGTCTGGGCGCCATGGTCGCGATGAAGGCGACCATGGGGCTCACCACCTCATCCTGGTAGCGCACCTTGTTGTTGGCAAACCAGTCGCGGTTATTGTTCACTGCCAACTCCTCCAAGAAAGCGAAAAAGATTGGCGAAAAATGGATGAATGCACCTGTCATGGCGGCAGCGCTCCGTATGAGACGGTGTTGCGGAGATCGCAACGAATCGATCCAATGTACAAATACTGTGTTGAATCGCATGCACGATCAGTGTCTTGAGTCGATGATTGCCTTTTCGCCGGATATGCGACCTGCTCACCATCGACTCAATGCGTATGCTACAGTGTTCAATTCCAAGCTTGCTCTTTGGGTGCTAGACTCGCCGCAAGAAACAAGGAGCGGACAGTGACGTTCGACCTAGCGGGTAAGCGGGTTTGGGTGGCGGGCCACCGGGGCATGGTGGGTTCGGCACTGTTGCGCCGGCTGGCGAACGAGGATTGCGAGGTGCTGACCGTTGGGCGCGAGCGCGTAGATCTTCGCTGCCAGGCGGATGTCGAGGCCTGGATGGTCGAGGTGCGGCCCGATGCAGTGTTAGTGGCTGCGGCAACCGTCGGCGGCATTTATGCCAACTCAACGCGGCCAGCAGAGTTCCTATATGACAATCTGGCGCTGGAAACCAATATCATCGAAGCGGCGAGGCACAGCGGGGTTGCTAAGTTGCTGTTCCTTGGCTCAAGCTGTATCTATCCGCGTGATGCCGACCAGCCCATGGCTGAGAGTGCTCTGCTCAGCGGCCCACTCGAGCCGACAAACGAATGGTACGCTATCGCCAAGATCGCTGGACTCAAGCTTTGCGATGCTTATCGTCGGCAATATGGCTGCGATTTCATCTCTGCCCAGCCGACTAACCTCTATGGCATTAACGACAATTTTGACCTTCGGCAAAGTCATGCGCTGCCAGCACTGCTGCGAAAGGTGCACGAGGCCAAGGCCCGCGGCAAGCCAAACTTCGAGGTCTGGGGTACGGGCACGCCGAAGCGCGAATTTCTCTATGTGGACGATCTCGCTGATGCCCTGGTGCACCTGATGAAAGTCTATTCCGACGAAGGTCCCGTCAATGTCGGCACGGGCGAGGAAGTTACCATCCGCGAACTTGCCGAGCGGGTGGCGGAAACTGTCGGCTTCGATGGTGATCTCGTCTTCCTTGCGGATAAACCCGACGGCACGCCGCGCAAGCTGGTCGACAACAGCTTGCTAGCCTCGCTTGGCTGGCACGCCGAGACCGACCTGGCGGAGGGCCTACGCAAGACCTATGCCTGGTATCTGGAGAGCGTGGCACCAGGCCTGATGGCGGCGAAGTGATCATCGAGACCGGCCTCTGGGCCGAGCCGCTTGCAAAGCCGAACCCCCTCCCCATTCCCGCGCTGTTTGTCGACCGAGATGGGGTTCTGATCGAAGATTCCGGATATCTCGGCGACCCCGCAGGCGTGAAAATGATTGAGGGTGCAGCACACACCCTCGCCGCCTGCAATGCGGCCAGCGTGCCGGTGGTGATGGTAACAAATCAATCCGGTATCGGGCGCGGCTACTACAACTGGGCTGATTTTGCTGCGGTCCAAGCCCGCATGCGGGCGCTGTTGGAGACGAACGGAGCCCACATCGATGGCGTCTATGCCTGCGCTTATCACGCCGAGGGCCAAGCGGACTTTGCCATCGCCACCCACTCCTGGCGCAAGCCTGGTGACGGCATGCTGCGCGCCGCGGCAGCCGCCCTCAGCCTCGACCTGACGCACTCCTGGATCATCGGCGATCACGCCAAGGACATGGCGGCCGGCCGGGCAGCCGGCCTCGCCGGCGGTGTCCACGTGCTAAGCGGCCACGGTCAGGCCGAGCGCGCCGCCGCGCTGGCAGTGTCCGGCAAAGCGTATCCGGTAGAAACGGTGGCGACGATCGCCGATTGCCTTTCGCTTGCCGAGCGGCTGGCGATCTAGGGTGTTACCGGGGATGCCCCACAGCGGCTTGTCAGATGCTTTTCCCATATGAGGAAGAGAGACAGTCAATAACGACCATGTTCGACCGCTATAGCCGATTCGCGACGGTCAGCCAGATCGTCTCGGCGTTCTATGATCAGGTGATGAATACGCCTGGGCTTGATGGATACGCCTGAGCTAAGACATTATTTCGAGCATACCAATATGGCCGTCTAATCTGACCATTAGACAAAGTCCATCGTGTCGGTAATAGGTGATCCACCCAGCTACAGTGTTGATCAATCAGAGCGGGCGCGACAGAGAAAAATCTAGATACACCACCTGTCAGACGAATAAAATCGATTCTAAGTTCTGCAGGAAGATGCCTAGCTACTCCTCAGCATATCCAGACAGTCTCAACATCATAACTTTAGCCCTCCCCATCCCCTCATGCCGCGGCGTCTAGCGCGTCGCCAAGCACGTTAGCGATGGTGTCGATGTGCGCACGCTCGACAATCAACGGCGGCGACAGCGCCACGGTGTCTTGCGTGGTGCGCACCAAGAGCCCATTGTCGAGACAATCGAGGAAGGCATCGAAAGCACGCGCGCCCACGGCGCCGGGACGCGATTCAACCTCGATGCCAGCGACCAACCCAATATTGCGAATATCGATGACGTTGCATCGGTCAGCCAGAGAATGTACCGCTTCCTCCCAATAGGGAGCGAGCGCCGCTGCCCGGTCGAAGAGTTCCTCCCGGCGATAGATATCGAGCGTGGCGAGACCTGCCGCGCAAGCCAGCGGGTGGCCAGAATAGGTATAGCCGTGGAACAGCTCGATGGCCTGTTCCGCATTGGCCAGCAGCGCATCGTGAATGCCCTTGCGCATTACCGCCGCGCCCATCGGCACGGCCGCATTGGTGAGCCCTTTGGCGATAGTCGCGATGTCTGGAATCACATCAAAATGCTCGCAGGCGAAGGCGGCACCGAGGCGGCCGAAGCCGGTTATCACCTCGTCAAAGATCAATAATATGCCGTGATGATCACAAATCTCACGCAACCGCTCCAGATAGCGGACCGGCGGCACCAGGACGCCGGTCGAACCCGACATGGGCTCAACTATCACCGCCGCGATGCGATCGCCACCGTGCAATTGCACCAAGCTTTCCAGGTTGTCGGCGAGATGCGCGCCCCATTTTGGCTGACCGCGACAGAATGTATTGTGCTCGGGCGCATGGGTGTGGGGCAGATGATCGACTTGGCCAAGCTGGTTGCGGAACTGGCGCCGGTTGGCCCCAATGCCGCCAACGGACATGCCGCCGAAGCCGACGCCGTGATAGCCGCGCTCGCGTCCGATCAGTATGGTGCGGGCGGGTTCGCCATTAGCCTGGTGGTAGGCGAGCGCGATCTTGAGAGCTGTATCGACCGCTTCCGAGCCCGAATTGGTAAAGAAGACGTGGTCAAGATCGCCGGGGAGCAGCGCAGCGACGTGCGAGGCAAGCTCGAATTCCAGCGGATGCCCCATTTGGAAGGCGGGCGCGTAGTCCATGCGCTCGCTCTGGGCATGGATCGCCTCGCTGATCTCGCGCCGGCCATGTCCGGCATTGACGCACCAAAGGCCCGAAGTGCCGTCAAGAATACGGCGGCCGTCGCTGGTCTCATAGTACACGCCTTCGGCGCCGACGAATAATCGCGGCGCCTGCTTGAACTCCCGATTGGCCGTAAACGGCTTCCACAGTGCGTCAAGGGTATTGGGCGTGGCCAAGGCGGGAGCCTCAGCTTCAGTCGCAATATCGCTCATCGTTTGTCTCCGTATGGCGTGGAAATAGATTTACGACCGTGCCGCTTTCCGAATGGTAAACAATCGGGTCATGATCTGACAGATTGTGGCGACGATTATAATGCAACGCAGCTGCTCTAGGCTTCGTAGTCGTATCCGAGAGTTGCCAGCGCCTCCTCCAAATAGTCGCCGAGCAGGGGAATGCCGAGCAGATAGATGTCTGTGTGATCGGAGCGCGCATCGCGCGCCGCGTCCAGCGCCTCCGACCACTCGACTGCGACGAAATCGCCCCGTCCCATCCAGACCAACGCCACCAAATTGATCTGTTCCTCCTCGTTGAGGGCGTCAATAAACGCCATCAGTTCGTCGCGCACGGGATCAGTGTGATAGGTCTCGATGCCGTCTTCAATGTCCTCGTCTAGCTCGTCGCCGGTCGCTTCGGCGGTTTTCTCAGAGTCGATTTCTTCCAGCCTGGCGTCGTGAGCGCGCACGTGAGTGATAAAATTACAGACTTTCTCGACCGAGATGCCGAGCTCGGTTTCGCTTTTGTCGCTCATTGCACCTCTAACCTTGTTCGGAGCCTCAGTGACCGAAACCATGCGCATCTCGAAAGTACAGGTCAAACGGTAATCAGCAAAAAATTGCACGGGCCACTCTTGACGAAAGCGGTAGCGCAAACCACCCTTATTTTTTCTGGGAATATGAAGCACTAGGAAGCGGCCATGACCACGATTAGCCCTGACAGCCCTTTGAGGATCTCAACCAGAATTCCACTCGCAATGACCCTGATCGGACTGCTTTACATCGTGGGCGCCGTGCTGCTGGCGGATGGTTCCCACTAGGGAGGTCGCTACTCGCTGGCGTCAACAAGCGCAAGCGAGGTCTCGAACTTGACCAGGATCGCTTCCAGGTCGGACCGTGGAACGGCAGTGACGTTCGCGTCCGATGTGCTCTCAGAACTGGTAGCGGCCTGCGGAACGGTGCAGGTGAAGAGCGCCGGCTCAGTGGTTTGCCTTAATAACTTCTCGGGAGGCACTGAACGCCTTGACGCGTTCCTGATGTCAGTATGGCTGGGGGCGCCAGTACGCCACATGCGAGCAACGCCTCCGCGTTTCACTCGCAGGTTAGCAATGGGGGCGTAAGAGTGACCTCAGTTTCTTAGCCGACTGGCCAGCCCCGCTGCGATCGCCTCGTCGACCAGCGCGTCGGAGCGCGCGTCATCCATACTTTCAGCGATCACCCGCCGCGTCGCGGCGATGGTCACGTCGACCACGTTGGCGCGGATCTGCTCCAGCGCTCTCACCTTGGCCTGGGCGATCTTATCGGTGGCTGACTTGCCGCGGCGCTCAAGCGCCGATTCGAGGTCGGCCTTGGCCTGCTCGGTCTCGATGCGCGCGGTCTGCTTGGCCTGCTCGACGATGCCTTCGGTCTCCTTGACCGCGTCACGCTGCTGGCGCTGATAGCCGGCGAGCAGGGTCTGAGCCTCCTCGCGCAACGCCACCGCGCGCTCCAGTTCGCTCTTTATCGCCGCAGCGCGGCCGTCGAGCATACCGGTGATCATTGCCCAGGCCTTTTTGCCGACCGCGGCTATGAAAACCACGAAAGCGATGAGCACCCATAACTCAGGATCATGAAACATCAGGCGCGCATCTCCATCTCGGTATCAACGGCCTTGGCCAGTGCGTCTTGCGATACCTCGGCCCCGAGCAACTTGGCGGTCGCAGCCTGTGCTGCGGCCACGGCGACGTCGCGCAGGCCCGTGCGCACCTCGGCCACGGCCTCGGCGATACGAGCCTCCTCCGTCGCGGCGCGGGTATCAAGCTCGATCTCGAACGCGGCCTGGCGCTTAGCCGCCTCAGCCATCATCTCCTCACGCGCCGCGGCGGCGATCGCCTGTGCCTCGGCGCTAGTCTTGGCCATCGTCGCTTCGTAGGCAGCCAGCGCCTCTGCCGCCTCCTCGCGCATGCGCGTCGCCGTCTCCAGATCGCCCGCGATACGCTCCTGGCGCTGCTCCATCGCCTCGGCAATACGCGGCAGAGCCACGCGGGCCATCACGCAATAGAAAGCACCAAAGGTAATCGCCAACCACACCAGTTGCGGCATATAGTCGGCAAAATCCATTTGCGGCATAGCGTTCTCCCCGTTTCCGGGATCTTTGCTCGGCCGCCTAGCCGAACATGATCAGAAAGGCCATGACCAGCGCATAGAGCGCCACTGCCTCGGTAAGTGCGAAACCCAGTAGCACGTTGCCAAACATCTTCGGCGCCGCCGCAGGGTTGCGCATGCCGCCGGCCACATATTGGCCGAAGATGGTGCCGATACCGACCCCTGCGCCGGCCACGCCGATGGTCGCCAGACCGGCGCCAATGAGTTTTGCGGCTTCAATATCCACGGTTCTTGATCCTTCGTTTCAAGGTCACAAAAGTAAGGTCCGGCCTGCCCATCAGTGATGCAGATGCACCGAATCGCTGATGTAGAGGCAGGTCAGAACGGCGAAGACATACGCCTGCAGGAACGCGATGATGGTCTCCAGCGCGAACAACAGGACGATGAAGATAAACGGCGCGAAGCCGAACAACCCGAGCGCCACGACAAAGCCAGCGAAGACTTTGATCATGGTGTGGCCGGCCATCATGTTAGCGGCCAGCCGCACCGAGAGACTGATCGGACGTGAGAGATAAGAGATGAACTCGATCGGCACCAAGAGCGGCGCCAGGGAGATGGGCACACCAGGGGGCAAAAACAGCGAGAAGAACCTGGCCCCGTGGCGAACGATACCGAGTATGGTTACGCTGACGAAGATCACACCGGCGAGCGCGAAAGTGACTATGATGTGGCTGGTGACGGTGAAGCTATACGGGATCAGGCCAAGCGAGTTGCAGAACAGGATGAACATGAACAGCGTGAAGACGAAGGGGAAAAACTTGCGCCCTTCCGAGCCGACGCTATCGCGCACGGTCTTCGCAATCAGCTCGTAACTCATCTCCGCTAAGAGCTGCCAGCGCCCCGGTACCAGCGCGTTGCGCTTCGGGCTCAGGGTCAGAAATGCCGACATTAGCGCGACGCCGATAACCATCATCAGCGAGGAGTTGGTGAACGACACATCAATACCGCCGATGTGCATTTCCACCAGGCGATGAATCGCGAACTGCTCGAGTGGGCTATGTCCGGCGGCCACCGCTTCTTTCCTATTTTCTGGCTGGCGGCCTCAAGCGCTGGGGCCGCCGTCCTCGTCCTTTTCCTCGGCAGCGGTGCCGAGGCGCACTGCCGTCCGATACGCATTCAACGTTCCGGCTGCCATCCCGAGAGCTAAGAAAAGCAGCAGCATCCAGGGCCGCGTGCCAAGAAGCGTATCCAGGCCCCAACCCAATATTGCGCCGACAAACACCGCCGACGCCATTTCAGTCGCCAAACGGAGAGCCTGTCCCATCGACGTGCCCCGGGAGGAGGCGGTCTTGGCGGATTCGTGTTTGCTACGGGCCTCTTTCAGACGTCTATCAAGATCCTCCAGAGATGGAGGCGGCAGATCATCCCCATCGTCTACCGTCATCGGCATCCTCTGCCCCGCCACCAGCGAAGCGGCGGCGAAAAAGCGGGTGCAACATAGGGTTTGACCCTGAACCTGTCAAGAACCAGTCGCACCATCATAAGTTATTGATATAAAGGACAAAGTGTGGACGCCAATTACTCGACGGCCTGCAACAGCCCGGCCTCGCACATATCCACCGAGACCAGCTGCGACACGCCGCGCTCGCCCATGGTGACGCCGAACAAGCGGCGCATGCGGGCCATGGTTAGGCGATGATGGGTGACCACTAGGAATCGCGTGGCCGAGCTCTTGGCGATCTCCTCCACCAAATTGCAGAAACGGTCGACATTGGCGTCGTCCAGCGGCGCATCAACCTCGTCGAGCACGCAGATCGGCGTCGGCTTAGTCAGGAACACGGCAAACAGCAGCGCCAGGGCCGAAAGCGCCTTTTCACCGCCCGACAGCAGGCTAAGATTTTGCAGCCGCTTACCAGGTGGACTCGCCATAACCTCAAGACCGGCCTCCAGCGGATCGTCGTCGCCGACCAGGTCGAGATGCGCCCGGCCACCACCGAAAAGACGCTCGAAAAGGGTCTGAAAATGGCCGTTAATCTGGTCAAAGGCGGCGAGTAAACGCTGGCGCCCTTCGCGATTGAGCGAGGCGATACCGCCGCGCAGCTTAGCGATAGCGGCCGTCAGGTCATCGCGCTCGCCGACCATGATTTCGATCTGCGCGGCGAGTTCAGCAGCTTCCGTATCGGCGCGCAGATTGACCGCACCCATGGTCTCGCGCTCGCGCTGCAAGCGCTCGACAGCGCGTTGCAGCTTCGCGGTGTCTTCAAGCGCATCGACCGATTTGACCTCGGCGATCTCCAGCAGCGCCTCCGGCTCCGCCTGGAAGCGCTCCTGGATGTGCTCGGCCTCGACTTCGCCGAGCGAGCGCGCTTGGTCGCGCACGCCTTCGCCGCGCACGCGCTTTTCGCGGGCTTCGGCCATGGTCTCGTTTGCGGCTTTCAGCGCAGCATCGGCATCGCGCAGGGCCGTCTCGGCTTCCGCCAGACGGTCAGCAGCGTCGCGGCGCGCTGCTGCCGCAGCATCAATGCGTTCGCCGATGGCATCGCGCCACGCCATCAACCGCGTAGGCTCGGCCTGAAGGCCTTGCAGGCGCTCGCCGGTCGCGGTCTTGCGTTCCTCCAGCACGGCGATTCGCTCGGCCGCGGCAGTGGCGCGCCGGCACCAGGCGCCACGGTCGGCAATGATCACGGCCAGTCGCGCGGCCCGCGCTTCCGCTTCGCGCACCAGACGCTCATGCGCCCTGGCGCGGGTATCCACTGTGACCCGCTGACCGGCAAGGCTTTGCCGCAAGGCTTCCAGCGGCGCCCGCAGGGCGTCCAACGGCTCAGCCTCGGCACGCTCGCTCCGACAGGCTCGGAGTGATTGTGCACTGTCGTCGCGATCGCCCGTCAGGCGGGCTGCGGCTTCGACTAGGGCGGCATCGCGCGAGCGATCAGCAGCGACTGCCTCGCTGGCCTCGGCATGGGTGGCGCGTACCGCATCGAGATCGCGGTTCGCTTCACGGGCGGCGTTGCGGACCTCAGCCTCGTCGCGGCGCGCGGCCTCATAGGCCACCTGGGCCCCACCCAGGACCGCGGCAGCCGCACTGACAGCGGCCACGGCCTGTTCCTCGCACTCCTCCAGCGCCGGCACCTCGGCTAGCAACGATTCGAGATGCTGGCGACGGCGCAGCCGCGCCGCGGCGCCGGCATGAGAATCGGCCGCACTGGTAAAACCGTCCCAGCGCCAGAGATCGCCGCCGCGACTGACTAATCTCTGGCCTTGTTTGAGCTCACCCTGCAGCCGCGCGCCGTCCGCAACCTCGACCAGGCCAACCTGGGCGAAGCGCCGCTCAAGCGCCGCCGGCACTTCGAGAAAATCCACCAGAGGCTCAACTCCGTCCGGCAAGGAGGGGCCGTCAGGTCGGCTGCCAAGATCGCGCCAATGCGCAGCAGCAGCCGGGTCGATCGAAGCCATGAGGTCGTCGCCAAGGGCGGCACCTAGCGCCAGCTCCAAGCCCTCCAACACAGAGATACCGTCGATCAGTGGCTTGCCTACATCGGCGTGATCATGATCAAGGGCAGCAGCTAGCGCATCCGCTTCGGCCGTAGTGCGCTGGCTCGCCATCTCGGCCTCACGCAAGGCCTCCCGCGCGGCGCGTTCCGTGGCCTCGGCGCCGGCCCGGCCCGCGTCGGCTGCGGCAAGTTGTTGCTGGCTCTCCTCCAGGGTGGCATGGGCAGCTGCCACCGTCTCACGGGCACCGGCAAGCCTCACTTCGGCTGCGCTGAGCGCGGTCGCATCGGCAAGGCGCGCGGCGATAGCGGCGCGCTGCCGGGCCACTTCTTCATTTTCGGAATCGAGCGAGGCCAGACGCACCTCAAGCTCCTCCTGGCGGCGCGCCAGATCGGCATAGCGGACTTCCGCAGCGGCGACTGTGGCGGTGCACCCGGCAAGCTCACGGTCTACGGTTTCTAGCGTTGCACGCTCCTGGTCGAGATTCGCCGCCGCAGCATCCTGCTCGCCTGCTGCGCCTTCTGTCTCGCTCTTGAGCGTCGTCGCCTCATCGGCAAGCTGGCGCGCCGCGGTCTCGGCCTCTGCTGCCAAAGCCTCTTCGCGCACAAGATCGCGGGCCAGCATCTCTAGCTGTGCCTCACATTCGGCCGTGGCCGCGGCGAGGCGGCGTTCCTCGTCAGCGACCGCCTCGCCTTCGACCTCAAGGCGATGCAGCGCCGCAGCTGCCTCAGTCTCGACCCGGCGCAGTTCGGGCAGGCCCTCGTCTATACCAGCGTGATGGGTGGTCGCCTCGGCAGCAATGCGCGTGGTTTCGGCGACGACCTGCTCGACGTCGCCCATGGCCGCCTCAGCCTCAGCCAGATCGTCCCATGCCTCCTGCCAGCGGCGATAGAACAGAGCAGCCTCAGCCTTGCGCAGACGCCCGCTCAAGGAGCGGTAGCGCGCGGCCTGGCGAGCCTGGCGCTTGAGCGCCTGCATTTGCGCTTCTAGCGCCGCGATAACGTCTTCGAGGCGATCCAGATTGGTCTCTGCCGCGCGCAGGCGAAGCTCGGCCTCGTGGCGCCGCGTGTGCAGGCCGGTAATGCCCGCCGCCTCTTCTAGCAGATGGCGGCGCTGGGACGGCTTAGCGCTAATGAGTTGGCCGATCTGGCCTTGGCTGACGAGCGCTGTAGAGCGCGCGCCACTCGCCGCATCGGCGAATAGAATCTGCACATCTCGGGCACGCACCTCGCGGCCATTTATGCGGTAATTCGAGCCCGAGCCGCGCTCGATGCGGCGCGAGACTTCAAGCTCGGGGTCCTCGTTATAGGCGGCCGGCGCGTCGCGCTCGCGATTGTCGAGCACCAGCGAGACCTCGGCCAGATTGCGTGCTGGACGCTCGGCGGTGCCAGCAAAGATGACATCGTCCATCTCGCCACCACGAATTTGCTTGGCGGAGGTCTCACCCATCACCCAGCGGACCGCCTCGACTAGGTTGGACTTGCCGCAACCGTTGGGCCCGACAATGCCGGTCAGCCCAGGCTCGATGACCAGGTCAGTGGGCTCGACGAAGGATTTGAAGCCAACGAGTTTCAGACGCGTGAATTGCAAGGCATGTCCGCCGTATAACTAGATGGGCAAAGTATAGAAACCCAGCGCAGGCTGGACAACAGCGCCGCTCAGCCGCCGGCCGCCTCGATCATCCGGGCGAGGTCTTCCTCGCTGGGAACACCGGTGACCGTCTCGCCGTTGATGACCAAGCTTGGAGTCGATTCCACCTTGTGCTCGGATACACCCGTCTGGCGCGATTGCAGAACCGCCATCTGCACCGACTGATTTGCCATGCAGAGGTCGAACTCGCCACTGCCCATGCCGGCGAGTCTGGCGAGCTTCTTCAGCCGGTCGCCCGCATCCTCGAAGAAGGCCCAACTCTCTTGCTGTCGGAACAAGAGATCGAGAAAGGCAAAATAGCGCTCAGGTCCGGCGCAGTGCGCAGCCATGGCGCCCCATAGCGCCGGCGCATTGAGCGGAAAGTCACGAAACTCGAGACGCACCTTGCCCGTGTCGATGTAGGTCTCCTTGAGCCAGGGCAAGCGTTGAGTGTGAAAATTAGCGCAGTGGGAGCAACTCATGGAAGCATATTCAACGATGGTCACTGGAGCATTCGGATCACCGATCGACTTAAAACTGGTATCAATGCCATCGGCGGTCGCCGGTCCAGCGATCGCAAACAGGGCGAGAACGGCGAGAACGACGGCGTGGCGCATGATAAGTCTCCGCTGAATCATGGTCGCAGATAGATGGGACCGAAATCCGAAAAGTGCAAGTAAATCAGTCTTTGGCCGCAACCTCTGCGCCAAGGCGCAGCAAGGCCTTGCGCAGGGCGTCATCCTCAATATCAGCCAGCACCGCAGCAAGGTTCGACGGCGACGGTGGGCTTTCGCGCGGCCTTTCCGTTGCCTTGGGCTGAGGCAGTGGCGCCTGGCGGAAGCGCAGGCGGGTCACCGCACGGAAGCCAAAATAACCAGCGATTCGCTCGAGCATCTGCGGCTCAAGATGTTGCAGGGCGAGCGCTACGCTGCCGGAAGCGCGAATCGTCAACACGCCGTCGGCGGAGAGCCGCTCCGGCACACAGCGCCCGGCGAGCGCATCGCCGACGATCGCCTGCCAGTCGGTGATCACCGCGGCACGGTGAAAGCCGCGCGCAGCAAAAGCCGCGCGGGTAAGTCCGGGCACCAGTCTGGCAGTGGTGCGCATTCCTGCCCTCTTCTTCGCGGCGCTCATCGGCTACCTTTGTACGGTGATTACGGAACGAAAGCGATGCTAGCGCGAAACGCGCCCACGAGCACGGCCTTGCTCGCCTGGTACGACCGCGCACGCCGCGAGCTGCCGTGGCGAGCGGACCCGGGCGAGTGTGCCGATCCCTATCGCACCTGGCTCAGCGAGATCATGCTGCAACAGACCACGGTGGCAGCCGTCATCCCGTATTACACCACATTCCTGGCGCGTTGGCCCGACGTGAGGGGACTTGCCGCGGCGCCGCTCCAAGCCGTGCTTGAGGCCTGGGCCGGGCTTGGCTATTACGCTCGCGCCCGCAACCTGCACGCCTGTGCCCAGGTGGTGGTGAGTGAGCATCGCGGGCGCTTCCCCGACTGCGAAGCGGCCCTGCGGGCGTTGCCCGGAGTCGGCACCTATACCGCCGCTGCCATCGCCGCCATCGCTTTCGACAAGCCTGCCGTCGTGGTCGATGGCAATGTGGAGCGGGTGATGGCGCGGCTTTTTGCGGTTGAAGAGCCACTCCCGGGTGCCAAGCTAGTCTTGCGGAAACATGCTGCAGCCCTCAGCCCCGACCAACGCCCCGGCGACTACGCTCAGGCGGTGATGGATCTCGGCGCCACGGTTTGCGCTCGCGCTCGCCCACGCTGCGAGGTCTGCCCCTGGGTCAAGGCCTGCCGCGGCCATGCGCTCGGCGTCGCGACCACTTTGCCCAAGCGCATGCCGCGCAAACCCAAGACGCTGCGCCGCGGCATCGCCTTCTGGATCACGCGCGAGGACGGCGCCGTACTGCTCGCCCGGCGGCCGCCACAAGGCCTACTCGGCGGCATGATTGAGGTGCCGTCTACGGAATGGAACGAATGCGTGCCCGACGTCGGGAGCGCCATAGCGCAGGCGCCACTAGCAGCGGATGACTGGCAACTTCTGGCCGGGGTGGTGCGACACACCTTCACTCATTTCGAGCTAGAGCTAACGGTAATCACTGGTAAGGCAAGTACCCTGGGCGATGGCATATGGCGCGATCCCTGGCGACTCGACGGCGAAGCCCTGCCGAGCGTAATGCGAAAAGTCGTCGCCCACGCTCTCAAAAATATTAGCCAGCTATCATCTGCGCCCTGACCTGCTGACGTAACAGGTCGACCGGCACCAGCTCGCCCTTGGCTTCAACATACCAAAAGGCCCAGCCGTTGCAGGCGGGAGCCCCTTGCAACTCAGCGGCAACACGATGGATCGATCCCGTGACACCGTCTGCAATCAGCGAGCCATCGGCGCGGACCCGCGCCGAATGGCGTCGCTTGGCGTCTGTCAACACTGCTCCGGGCGCAATTAGACCTCGCTCGACCAGATTGCCGAAAGGCACCCGCGGCAGCGAACGCTTGGACGGCGTCATCGCCGTCGCGATGTCGCAGCCAGGCTCAACCGCACGCAGGCGATCCGTGGCCAGTGCCAAGTAATCGGCACGGCTCTCGATACCGAGATAACGCCGGCCGAGCCGCTTGGCGACGGCACCCGTAGTACCGGTGCCGAAGAACGGATCGACCACCAGATCCCCCGGCTTGGTCGAGGCCAGCACAACGCGGTGCAGCAGCGCCTCCGGCTTCTGTGTCGGGTGCGCCTTCTTGCCGTCTGCCTTCAGACGCTCGTTACCCGAGCAGAGGGGAAGCAGCCAATCAGAGCGCATCTGCGCATCGTCGTTCAGCGCCTTCATGGCATCATAATTGAAAGTGTAGCGTTTCTGATCCTGGCTCTTGGCGCACCAAATCAGGGTCTCGTGCGCATTGGTGAAGCGCTTGCCACGGAAGTTCGGCATGGGGTTCGACTTGCGCCAGACGACATCATTGAGGATCCAGAAGCCCATATCCTGCAAGATTGTGCCAATGCGAAAAATATTGTGATAGCTACCGATCACCCAGAGCGTGCCGTCATCGGCCAGCAGGCGACGGGCGGCATCAAGCCAATCGCGTGAAAATGCGTCATAAGCGGCAAAGCTGTCGAACCGATCCCAGGCCTCATCTATGCCGTCGACGCGAGAGTTATTGGGCCTGCTCAGACTCTGCTTGAGCTGCATGTTGTAGGGCGGATCGGCAAAGACCATATTCGCCGAGCCCGCGCCAAGCGCGCGCATCTGGGTGATGCAATCGCCCTGCCGTACTTCTCCGAACGGCGCATCGTCGAACGCGATCTTAGTCTTAGCTTGCACCACAGAGCCCCTTAAAATCGTTCCCACGGCAATACTCAACTCGCAATAAATCTCGTATCTTATTGAATCGCAACAAGATATATAGATCAAGTCAATTTTTGGTTAAACGCACGGGCGCAAAACTGCGACGGTGATGGGGGCACGGGCCGTGCGCCTCTAGCGCCGCGCGATGGACCGCTGTTGGATAGCCTTTATTGCGCTCCCAACAATACGCCGGATAACGATGATGCAGGGCGAGCATGATCCGGTCGCGCGTTACCTTGGCGACGATGGACGCCGCGGCGATGGAGAGCGCGCGGCTGTCACCGCTGATCACGGTCTCAACCTCACAAGGCAGGTCCGGCGCCCGATTGCCGTCGACCAGTGCCGTCACCGGCGCCTTGGGCAGGGCCAGCACGGCACGGCGCATGGCCAGCAAAGTGGCACCTAGGATGTTGAGCCGATCGATCTCACGCGCCGAGGCGGCGGCGATGCCTATTGCAGAACAGCCACACAACTCCGCGTACAGCGCCTCGCGGCGGCTCGCTTTAAGCTTCTTGGAATCGTTCAGGCCTGCGGGAATGCTGTCCGCATCCAAAATGACAGCGGCTGCGACCACCGGGCCGGCGAGTGGGCCGCGGCCCACTTCATCGACACCGCAGACAGGACCTCGCAAAGCGGCTTCCAGGCTATAATCGGGCATGAAGGGCACTATAGCGTCAGAACAGCGAGAGGTGGTCCGTCGGCACGCGGAATTGGCTCCAATCAAGCTGTGATTCTTCTGGGCGTAGGCCATCACGGTCGCGGGTGGCGCCGCGGCCCTTGCGAACGGTTCTGGCATCAGCCTTAAACATGCTTCACGGTAGAAAATCAACGGGAACACAACAAGACCAGTTACCCAACTCGCCTAACTGCCTGTAGGCTGGCGGCAATGAGCAGCTTGGCGGAGCTTGGCGTCAGTGTCGTGATCCCGACGCTGAACGCGGCTGAAACCTTACCCACGACCTTGGCGGCGCTGGGCAATGCCGAGATCGTAGTCGCTGACGGTGGTTCATCGGACGCCACCGTTTCACTTGCCGAGGCGGCCGGCGCGAAAGTGGTCAGAGCTCAGACGGGTCGCGGCCAGCAACTCGTCGCCGGCGCTGAGGCTGCAAGCGGTGCCTGGCTGCTCTTCCTGCATGCCGATACCGTGCCGCAGAGTGCTTGGCTGGAGCAGGTCGTAGCCTTCGTCACCTATCCCGTAAATGCCCGGCGCGCAGCAGCTTTTCGCCTTGCGATCGACCTGCCGGGTGCCGGCGCGCGGCGCCTCGAGCGCTGGGTCGCATGGCGCAGCCGGGTGCTGGCTCTGCCATATGGCGACCAGGCCTTGCTTATGGCCAAACCGTTCTACCGCGAGGTCGGCGGCTATCGCCCCCTGCCGCTAATGGAGGACGTAGACTTGGTGCGCCGTATCGGCAGCGCCCGCCTGGTGATGCTGGAGTCGACGATGCTCACCTCGGGGTGGCGCTACCGGCGATCGGATGTGCTACGACGGGGCCTGCGCAACTTTGCCTGCCTCGGGCTCTATTTCCTCGGCATGCCGCCGCGCTTCATCACGCGGCTCTACGGCTAATGCGCCATCTCGTGATCTTCGTCAAAGCGCCGCGGTTAGGCGCCGTGAAGACGCGCCTCGGCCGCAGCATCGGCCAGGTCGCAGCGACGCGCTTCTACCGCCGTATCAGCCAGAGAACAATCAAGGGGCTTGTCGGTAGGAATTGGCAAACATGGCTTGCGGTCTCGCCGGATGCGGATCTGCACGGTGCTTTCTGGCCACGGGGCATCAGGCGGCGGCGCCAAGGCCCTGGCGACTTAGGCCAGCGCATGGCGCGCGCCTTTCGCGAGCTGCGGGGACCGGTGGTCGTGGTCGGGAGCGACATACCGGGCCTGCACGCGCGCCATGTTGAAGCAGCTTTCCGGGAGCTCGGGCGCGTCGGCGCCGTGTTCGGCCCGGCAGTGGATGGCGGGTTCTATCTGGTGGGCTTCGGCAAGGCGCCGCGATACAATCTATTTTGTGGCATTGCCTGGTCGCAACCGGACACCTTGGCGGCGACCCTCGCCGCTCTTGCGCCTCAGCGAGCTGCGTTGCTAGAGACCTTGGAAGACATCGACGACGTGGTCGCCTATCGCCGCGCTATTGCAAGCCTTCCATAAGCCGCGGCATCAACTCGACGAAATTACATGGCGTTTGGCGGCTGTCTAGCTGGTGGACGAGTATGTCGTCCCAGGCGTCCTTGCAGGCTCCAGGCGAACCCGGCACCGCGAACAGATAGGTGCCACCGGCTACCCCCGCGGTGGCCCGCGACTGAATGGTTGAGGTCTTGATCTTCTCATAGGAGAGCATGCGGAACATCTCGCCAAAACCTGGCACCGATTTCTCGTAGATTGATTCGAAGGCCTCGGGCGTAACATCCCGCCCCGTCACGCCGGTGCCACCAGTGGCGATCACCACATCGACTTGCGCATCGTCGATCCAGACCTCCAGCTTGGCCGCGATGGCCTCAACATCGTCCGTAACAATAGCGCGGTCGGCGAGTACGTGCCCAGCCGCCTGCAGGCGGTCAACCAGGGTTTGGCCGGACCGATCATCGTCCAGCGTGCGGCTGTCCGACACTGTGAGGATAGCAATGTTGACTGCAAGGAAGGGCCTCGGAGAATCGATCTTGGACATAGTGTAGCCTTCTCGAAGATTTACGCGCGTTTGCCAGCTTGTCAGGCGCAGCAAGGGTCGGCCAGCGGCCGGCCACGAGCGCGTTGAGGCTGTGTGGCCGCTCGCCAAGACGGTCACGGTAGATCCACAGGTTTGCCAGCACGTGACGGATGAAGCGCCGCGTCTCGCGGAACGGCACGTTCTCGATGAACATCAGCGGGTCGTCCTCGCCGTCCATCCGTGCCAGCCACTCACCAAGCCGGCTGGGGCCCGCGTTATAGGCCACGAGCAGGCGCAGGAGATTGCCGTTGACGTGCTCATGCTCGAGCAGGTAGCGGACATATTTCTGGCCAAGAGACAAGTTGAGGTCGGGCGCGAAGAGCGCGTCCACAGCACCATTGCGATAGCGGCGATCCTCGGCAATATGGGCTGCCGTGCGCGGCATGAGCTGCATCAACCCGCGGGCGCCTTTCTTGCTGCGGGCGCGCGGCTCGAAAACCGATTCCTGCCGTACCAGGGCTAGGATCAAGGCCTGGTCGATGCGAAAGCCTTCGGCCGGTCGCCAGGCCGGCAGCGGATAGAGAGAGCGCAAGTGGCGCCTGCCGTCGGCGGCCGCGAGCTGGCTGCCGAGGCGGACCTGGATGCCGGGCAAAGCAAGGATATCGGCGAGCGCCAGAATGGCCGGCGCCGCCTCGCGGCCGAGCCGGGCATAGAGTTTGCGGCCCTCCTGCTCGGCTAGCGCGGTCTCACCGACCTCGGCAAGCGCGATGGCGCGCCACGTGCCGGGCGCGCCGTCGAGCTCGTCCAGCATTGCCTGGCTGAGGCGCGGCGGCTCCCAGGAGAAGTTCGGTGCCACGAACAGCGAGGCTTGCGCAAGCTGGCCGTACATAGTGCGCGGATGGGTTGCCGCAAGGCGCAGCATGCGCGTCGTCGCCGCTGTATTGCCCTGCCGAGCGAAGGCGCGCGATGCCCAGTAAGCACCACCAGAGACCAGGATTGGATCGGACTCCGATTCCGCAAGCCTGGCGAAATGACGCAAGGCGCCCGCAACATCGCCGAGGCGCCAGGCCGCGAGCCCGGCCATCCAGCACGGCTCGCCGATACGCTCGCCCGAGCGGGCCGCGGCAGGCTCGGCGATGGCCCGCGCCTCAGCACTGCGTCCAGCGACGAAATAGCCGCGGGCGATTGTGGCGGCGAGGGCGTCCTGCTCAGCCGCACTCAACAGAGCGTTCATGCCATCAGCGAAAAGTCTGGCCTCGGCCTCGCCGGGCTTGCCCTTGCGCACAAGGCGCAAGACCTCGCGGCGCACGGCCTTGGCCGCTTTGCGCCCCGCACGATCGAGATCGCGCCTTGGCAGGGCCGGCTTTATATATTCGGCCATCTCGCCGATACCCCGGAGCGTACCTGCGACCGGCTCGCGCGGCAGCGCAACGCCCTCAGGCCTCCTTTTCAGGGCCAGGCGGTGGATGCGCGCCGCGCCCGGATGGTCCGCATAGAGCGCCAGCCAGCCCGCGAGTTCGGCATAGGAGGAGCGGTACTTGGTCGGATGCATATAACGCTGGAACAGCACGTGACCCATGAGCACCGTATTGTCGAGCGCCTCGATCAGCGCGTCCGCATCTTCCCAGGCACCGCCTTGCTGCAGCACAAAAATGCCGCGATAGCGCTCCCGATCCAAGCCGCCGAGGACCGCAGGCAAATGAGCGACGCGGTCGAGCGCAACAACGGTGCTGCTGAGCGCTGCCACGCGTTCCTCCGCCGCCACGTCCTGGCCAGCAGCAGCACCGCCGCCCAGGATCATGGCGAGCACTGCAATCGCCGCAGCCGACCGAAATGTTGCCACAAGCGCCACCCGCGACCCTCGCTTTTGCCTAAAATTTGTCCAAAATTAAGCTGGCCTTATAGGGGGGACTCGCGATGGCCGCAAGAACGGTGATTAAGCTGCCAAATCGTTCCAAATTCAAACCAAACGTGGTTTGTCATAGCGATATCAAATGATTGTCGGAGCCCCCTCAGAGAGCTTGCCAACACTACAGACTTACTTTTTTTAATTTCCCGCTAAGTTTTGGCCAGCCTGTCGCGAACCGCCAAAAGATCGCGCCAGGCAAGTCGCTTTTGCGCGGGTTGGCGCAGCAGGTAGGCGGGATGGAACATCGCCGTCGCTGGAATCGGCGCGGCGCCGGGTAGCATGATCTCGTACCACTTACCACGCAGCCGGGTAATGCCTTCCGAGCACCCGAGCAACGCCTTGGCTGAGATGCCGCCAACGCAGACCACCAGTTTTGGCCCTGCTAGCACCATGTGGCGGTCGACAAAGGGGCGGCAGAGTGCGATCTCCTCGATGCTTGGCGAGCGGTTACCGGGCGGCCGCCAGAACAGCATGTTGGTGATGTAGACGCTGTCGCGGTCGCGCCCGATCGCCGCTAACATGCGATCAAGCAACTGCCCGGCCTTGCCTACAAAGGGCAGACCACGGCGGTCCTCCTCGGCACCCGGCGCCTCGCCGATTAGCATCAGGTCGGCTTGCGGGTTGCCATTAGCGAAGACCGTGTTCTTGGCAGTCGCCTTTAGAGCACAGCCGTCGAAGGCGGCAACGGCCTCTGCCAGCGCCGTAACGCTGTCGGCCGCCTCGGCCGCAGCGCGGGCTTGATCCATGAGGTCGTTAGTAGGCGTAAGCGCAGGCGCCGCGGCGGGCACCCGACGGGTTTTCGGCTGCGGCTCGGGCTCAGGAGGGACTGCGACCAGCCGGTCGCGCGGCGTATCGTCGAGCGCCTCGTCGGCCCCGACCCCGATCAGCCAGGCAAGGGCGGATAGCGCGCCGGCGAGATCGCCGCTCGCCTGTCCGGCCATACTCGCAGGATCAGATGGCGCTGAAAGGGATCGGCTTGCCGGCCGCGTCCTTGACCACCTTGCCGCCTTCGTCCTGGGCCGCCACATAGCGCCCATGGCCGACGAAGGAGCCAACATAAAGCACCGGCTTCACCTTCTTGCCCTGATAGTCCTTCTCCGCGCTCTGAAGCTGACGGCGAGCCGGATTGTTCTTGCTGGCCATAACTTCGCTGTCTCCTTGGGCTGAGCGTGGTGTTTCCCATGGGTTGAGCGTGGTGTTTAGCGCCAACGGCATAGGAAGGTCAACCTTCGGCCACGTGGACTTCGCGACCAGGAATGGCTATCTAATAGGGAATTCAGCGACAATGTGAGGCCTTGCCCCATGCGCCCCCTGGTCATATCCACTGCAAAGCGCCGACGCCACGCGTTGCGGACGGTGGCGGCCATGTTCGCCGTTGTGCTCCTGGCCACCGCTTGTGCCAACACCGGCGGCAACGGCCGGGGAAATACGGCGGACGAGGCGAATATTGACGCGGCGCTCGCGCCTGCAACAGACAACGGTGATCTGCCAGCAGTAACCTCCGGTCTCGGCAGCTATCTCGCGGCACGGTATGCGCGACACAACAATGACAGCGCTGCCATCGCCCACTACATCGGCCGGGTCTTGGCCGACGACCCTGCCAATCCGGAGCTGCTGTCGCAAGCGCTTTCGGCATCACTGTCGGAACGCGACATGCTGGGCGCTGTGGACTATGCGGTGCGCCTGCAGGAAGTGGATGAAGAAACGCGAGTTGCCGGCATTGTTCTGGCGGTAGACGCCATCGGCAAGGACGACGCCGCTGCCGCCCTCGGCCATCTGCAGGCCGCGCCCAAGACCGGGCTAAATAAATATCTCATCCCGCTGCTGACCGCATGGTCTCTGGTCGACTCCGACGCAGGCGAACCCATGACAGCGCTGGCAGAGCTCGGCAGGACCTCCGCCTTCGCCAGCACCCGCGATTTTCACATCGGGCTGATCGGTGATGTCCTTGGCAACCAGCAAGAGGCGGAGACCGGTTATGCTGGCGCGCTCAGCGCGCTTCACGGTGGCTCGCTACGTGTGGTGCTGGCCGCGGCTGGCTTCTACCAGCGTTCCGGGCGAAACGACGAGGCGCGCGCAATCTACGATTCCTATGTCGACCAGAACCCGGACACGACATTCCTCGATAAGGCCTACAGCACGCTCGTGACCGGCGAGGCCCCGGCATTGCTGGTGGCTGACAGCGCGGAAGGCTACGCCGAGGTCTTCTACGGCATTGCCACCTCGTTGTTTCAGGAAAACGCCGTCGCAGCGGCGACAACCTATGTCCAGATGGCGCTCTATCTGCGCCCCGACATGGATGCGGGGTTGATGCTGCTTGGCGTTATCATGGCCTCCGCCGAGCGCTATGAGGAGGCGGTCGAAGCCTACACAGCGCCGACGGAGGGCGACGCCTTGACCTGGCATCTGCGCCTGAGCGCCGCCGGCGCCCTGGCGGAGCTAGAGCGCATCGACGAGGCGGCCGAGCTTTTGCGCCGCATGGCGCTAGAGCGTCCGGAGCGCGCCGAGCCGCTGATCACCCTGGGCGACATGATGCGCAGCCGCAGCCGTTGGGAGGACGCGGTCGAGGCCTATGACGCGGCCTTGGCACGCATTCCAACCCTCGACCAGCGACACTGGACATTGCTGTATGCCCGCGGCATCGCACTGGAGCGCTCCAAGCAATGGCCGCGCGCCGAGGCCGATTTTCTCCAAGCGCTCAAGCTCGAGCCAAACCAGCCTTTGGTGCTCAACTACCTTGGCTATAGTTGGGTCGAGAAAGGCCTTAACCTCGACCATGCCAAGACGATGATCGAGACCGCCGTCGAGCAAAGGCCCGACGACGGCTATATCGTCGACAGCCTGGGCTGGGTGCTATATCAGCTCGGCGATTTCGAGGGCGCCGCCGAGCATTTGCAACGCGCGGCCGAACTGCGGCCCTCCGATCCGGTGATTATCGATCATTACGCGGACGGCCTCTGGCGCGTCGGACGGCGCGAGGAAGCGCGCTTTCAATGGCGCCGCGCGTTATCTTTCGGGCCAGATGACGATATCGCCGATAGCTTGCGCCACAAGATCGCCAACGGCCTTGAACCGTTGCCGCTGCAGGGCGACAAGCCCGAGGACCTGTAGCTCTGACGCACCGCTTCAGCGAGCCAGCCCCGGCCAAGATCAACCTGTATCTACACGTTACCGGCCGTCGCGACGATGGCTACCACCGGCTCGACAGCTTGGTGGTATTCACAGAACTCGGCGATCGGCTGAACGCCGTGGCGGCGGACTACCTCTCGCTAACCGTCGCCGGCCCTTACGCCACCGCCCTCAATGAGACCGCAGCCGAGGACAATCTGGTGCTGCGCGCGGCGCGCGCCCTGGCTGAAGTTGCCGGAGTCACGCCCCGTGCCGCCATCACCCTAGAAAAGCACTTGCCCGTCGCGGCCGGCATCGGCGGCGGCTCGGCCGGTGCGGCGGCGGCCCTGCGCCTGTTGTCGCGCCTTTGGCAAGTGACGCTAACCGATGACGACATGCACACTATCGCAGCCGAACTCGGGGCCGACGTGCCGGCCTGTTTACGCTCGCGTGCCGTGAGTCTCAGCGGCGTCGGCGAGCAGCTGACACCCCTTACCGCGGCGTTGCCTCGCTGCGCGTTGCTATTGGTGAACCCGCGTGTGCCGCTCTCGACGCCAGCGGTCTTCGCCGCCCGCAATAACCCCTTTTCAGCCCCTGCCCCGCTCACGGAAATACCGCGAGACGTTGCCGGCCTTGCCGCGGCACTCAAGCAACGTCGCAACGATCTTGAAACACCCGCCCGCCAACTCGCGCCGGTCATCGGCGAGGTTCTGGCCGCCATCAACGCAACAGCCGACTGTCTGCTCGCGCGCATATCTGGCAGCGGTGCAACATGCTTCGGATTATTCGCAACGCTCGAAAAGGCACGAGCGGCCGAACACGACCTCAGCGCACGATATCCGGAATGGTGGAGTGCCACGCCTGCACTCTTTAGTTGGTGACAATTTTCGATTATAGGCTTGGCCTCAATAGCCGAGCGCGCAACCGTCTTTGCGAGGCTCGGAGCCTGCTGTGAGTACGCTCGAGTCCCAGTCGATAGTGATGGCCTGGCCACCACCGACTGGAAAATCTACTTCCACGATCTCGTGACCGAAGTCGGCCAGCGCCTTGCGCACATCGTCCGGTACGCCATGCTCGACCAGAAGCTCGCGGCCGATGGCGAAGACACGTGGAAAATCCAGCGCTTCCTGCGGGCTCATGCCGTAGTCAAGCATGTTGGTCAGCAGGTGCACGTGGCCGATCGGCTGATAGTGCCCACCCATGACGCCGAAAGGCATCATCACGCGACCATCCCGCATGGCCATACCGGGGATGATGGTGTGGAGCGGTCGCTTGCCGGGCGCGACGCAACAGGGGTGGCTCGGATCGATGACGAAGCCCGAGCCGCGATTGTGGAATGTGACGCCGGTTTTCTCGCTGACTAAGCCCGATCCCCAGGAGTGGAACAGGGAGTTGATGAAAGAGACCGCATTACGGTCAGCGTCCACCACACAGAGATAGACCGTATCGCCATGTGGCGCCGTGCCGGGTGGGGGCATATCCGTCAAGGCGCTATCGCGGCTAATCAACGCTCGCAGATCATCGGCATAGGCGGTAGAGAGCAGATGCTCGACCGGCACCTTGGTGTGCTCCGGGTCAGCAAGCAGGGCGTCACGATCACGATAAGCGAGACGCGCCGCCTCGGCCTCCAGGTGGAAGCGCTCGGCGCCAAGTGGATCGAGCGCCGCCATATCGAAGCCAGAGAGCATGTTGAGCATCATCAGAGCGACGACGCCCTGGCCGTTGGGCGGGCATTCGTAGATCGTCGTGCCACGGTAATCGGTCTTGATCGGCGTGACGTAATCGGCCCGCGCAGCGGCAAAATCGTCGAGGGTCTGTAAGCCGCCGTGGCTCTGCAACGAGGCCACCATGTCCTTGGCAACGGGGCCCTGGTAAAAGGCATCGCGCCCACCCTCGGCGATAGCGCTCAAGGTCTCAGCCAGCGCCGGCTGGCGGTGGACCTCGCCCGCCAACGGCGCTCGCCCATCAGGCAGGAAGACGCGGCGCGCAGCATCGGTCGCATCGAGCTTGTCGAACTGCTGCGCCCAGACCGCGGCGATGACCTCGTGCACCACATAACCGTCTCGGGCATGGGCGATGGCAGGCTGCAGAACCCGATTCAGACCCAGCCTACCATGGTCATCGGACAGGGTCTGCCAGGCCGCGATGGCCCCGGGAATCGAGACCGCATGGGGCGAGCGAAAGTCGATCTCGCTGATACCGTTGTCGCGATACCATTCGACCGTGGCTGCAGCCGGCGCACGCCCCGAGCCATTGAGCGCGATGACCTGGCCGTAGCCGCTCGGCACATAGAGCGCAAAGACGTCGCCGCCAATGCCCGTCGACTGCGGTTCGACCACGGCCAGCACGGCGGCCGCCGCGATCGCAGCATCGATGGCGTTGCCACCCTCGCGCAACATGTCGAGCGCTGCCAGTGTCGCCGCTGGGTGCGAGGTGGCGGCCATGCCGTTGCGGGCATGGACGTTCGAGCGTCCGGGCAGATGCAGATCGCGCATAGCAAGTCTCACTCACGAGTGTGTTGCGACCCGTCTAGAGCATTTCCGCGGGCTTTGGAACCGGGCCTTCGCAAGGCGCAAGCTTTTCTTCATAATCGCCACGGGAGAAAATCATATGAGACAACATGCGATGTTTGCCGCGGCCCTCGTAGCGGGTCTGGCGCTGGCCGGAGGCGGCCGGGCAGAGGAGGTGCTACGGGCGACGTCGATGTTGCCGCTTGGCACAGTCTACAGCCAGAGCTTCATCAGCTTTATCGAACGGGTGAATATGGAGGCCGCGGGCGTGGTGCGCATCAACCTGCTCGGCGGGCCTGAGGCGCTGCCGACGGCGGAGCAAGCGAATGCGGTGCGCAGCGGCATCGTCGATATGATCTACGGGCCGTCCAGCTACTATCCAGGCGACGTGCCCGAGACCGACGCCTTCGTCGGCGGCAATGTCCCGCCGGCCGAACTGCGCGAGAACGGGGGCATGGCGCTGCTCAACGAGATCCACCAGCAAAAACTCAACGCCTATCTGCTCTCCCATCCGGAAGGCAGCCTCGGCTTTCACATCTACCTCACGCAGCTGCCCGTACTAGATGCGGCCGGGTTGCCCGATCTCGACGGCCTGCGCGTCCGCGGCGCGCAACTCTATCGCGAATTTTTCATGGGCCTCGGCGCGACCTACGTCAGTATCAAGGTGCCGGAGGTCTATACCGCGCTCGAGCGTGGCACGGTGGCTGGTATCGGCTGGCCTTCCGTCGGCTTGATGGATCTCTCCTGGGATAACTTTCTGACCCACCGCATCGACCCGCACTACTTCCAGGGCGACATCGTCATTCTGGTCAATCTCGATCGCTGGAACGCCATGGACGAGATCGCACGCAACGCCTTGCGGGAACTCGGACTGGCCCATGAGCAGCGCTCCTACGCCGTGTTCACCGATCTGGGGCTGGAGGAAGATGCGGAGATGCAGCGGCGCGGTATCGAAGTGGTGACACTATCGGACGCGGCTGCCAAGAAATACCGCCGCCAAGCCTATGAAACCGCCTGGGCGCGGCTCAAGTCGCGCGACGACACCCACTACGAGGCGCTGCGTCGCCTGTTCTATCGCGAGGAGTGACCGCACATGCGTTCCAATCCGGTCAAAGAGAAGCTAGCCCGCGGTGAGACCGCGTTCGGTACCATGGTGTTTGAGTTTGCCAACCCCGGCACGGCCACGGTGCTGGCCGGCGCCGGCGCGGAATACGTGATTTACGACATGGAACACAGCGGCATCTCCGAAGAGGAGATCAAGCGCCAAATCGCCTATTGCCGCGGTCAGGACATCGTGCCGCTGGTGCGACCGCCCGACAAATCCTACGCTACCACGGCGCGCCTGCTCGATATCGGCACCATGGGCTTGGTGTACCAGATGGTCGAGAGCCGCGAGGAAGCGGAGACGATCGTCTCCTGGGCGCGCTATCCGCCGCGCGGCGTGCGCGGCGCCATGTTCGGCGGCGCCCACGACGACTACAGCGGTGGCAATGTATCGGCCAAGATGGCGAGTGCGGAAGCACGCACCATGGTCATTGCCCTGATCGAGACTGTCAAAGGCGTCGAAGCGGTCGACAATATTCTGGCGGTGCGAGGAATCGATGCGGCCTATGTAGGCCATTACGACCTCTCGCTCACTATGGGTATTCCGGGCGAGTTCGACCATCCGGATTTCGACGCTGCCATCGGCAAAATCGTCGCCGCCTGCCGCAAACATAACAAGCCGGCGGGCTGCCTAGCCCCCAATGTGGAATGGGGCCGCGCCTGGATGGCGCGCGGCTTCCGCATGGTAGCCTATTCGATCGATATCGCGCTGCTCGGCGGTGCGCTGCAGGCGGGCATCGCCGGCCTCAAGGCCGAAGACTAACCACTGGGAGGATCAGATGGACACAGCCTATGACGAGATCAGCACGACCCTTGCCAACTATTTCGACGGCTTCTACGAGGGCGATATTGAGGCATTGAAAAGCATCTTCCACCCCGCCTGCCACCTTTACGCCGCAACCGATGGGGCCCTGCAAGACGATCCCATGGAGGCCGTTTATGCACGCGTTGCGGGGCGCGAGGCGCCAGCAAAATCAGGCCAGAAGCGTCAGGATTGCATTCTTTCGATCGACAAGTCGGGCGCCGAATCGGCGCTAGCGCGGGTGCAGATTGCCATCGGGGCGAAGCTGTTTACTGACTATCTCAGTCTGCTCAAGCTCGACGGCCGCTGGCAAATCATCTCCAAGACCTACACCTACATCCCCATCGCGGTCGAAGTGGAAGACGGCGTCGCAGCGGCGGCGGAATAGGCATGAGCGAGCCTCGTCTGCCCCTTGAAGGCATCTTCGTTCTCGATCTGACCCGCGCGCGGGCCGGACCCACGGCCGTGCGCCATTTAGCCGACTGGGGCGCCGACGTGATCAAGATCGAGGCACCCAGCGAGCCCGGCAACGAGGGGTTAGGCGGTGCCCGCGACGGGCCCGACTACCTTAACCTACACCGCAACAAGCGCGCCATGACCCTCGATCTGAAGAGCGGGGAGGGCAAGGAAATATTCCTCAAACTCGCTGATCGCGCCGACGTAGTGGTGGAAAATTTTCGCGCCCGCGTGAAGCACCGGCTCGGCATCGATTACGAGACGTTGAGCGCGCGCAACCCGCGCCTCATCTATGGCAGCATCTCCGGCTTCGGCCAGAGCGGACCCTACAAGGACCGCGCCGGAGTAGACCAAATCGCGCAAGGGTTGGGCGGCCTGATGTCGATTACCGGCCTGCCCGGCCAGGGGCCAGTGCGCGTCGGCATTCCCGTGGCTGATCTTTCGGCCGGCAATTATCTTGCCATGGGTATCCTGTTAGCGCTGTTCAACCGCGAGCATACTGGCCAGGGCCAGTGGGTACATACCTCGCTGCTGGAGGCGCAGATCGCCATGCTCGACTTCCAGGCCGCGCGCTGGCTGATCGACTCCGAAGTGCCGCCGCAAGCCGGGAATAACCACCCGACGGGCATCCCCATGGGCGTCTTCCCGACTGCCGACGGTGCCATCAACATCGCCGCCGCAGGCGATGTGCTGTGGCAACGCTTCCTCGGCGTCGTTGAAGCACCGGAGCTGGCCGACGACGAGCGCTTCATCAATGGCGATGCACGATCGAAGAACCGCCATACTCTCAACGACATGTTAGGCGAAATCACCGCGAAAAAGCCGAGTGCGTACTGGATAGAAGCCATGAACGCGGCGGGCGTGCCCTGTGGGCCTATCAACTGCATCGACGAGACTTTCGCCGATGCGCAGGTGCGTCACCTCGGTATCGCCGTGCCTATGAGTCACCCGGAGCACGGCAATATGCATGTGGTCGGTCAGGCAGTGCATCTAACCGGCACGCCACAGCCCGAGCAGGTGCGCCGACCCACCCCCAGCATGGGCGGCGACACCGATGCTATTCTTGCCGAACTTGGCTTCGACGACGCGGCGATTACCGATTTACGCACACAGAGAGTAATTTGATGGCGGAGATGCTGACCCTCGATACCGACCTCATGATTGCCCGCAAGGATGCCGGCATAGGCTGGATGATCTTCAACAATCCTGAGCGCCGCAACGCGCTCAAGCTGGAGATGTGGCAGGCGGTCTCCAAGATTATCGCCGATTTCGCCGCTGACGATACTGTGCGCACCGTTATCATGGCAGGTGCCGGCGACAAGGCCTTCGTCTCGGGCGCCGATATCTCCGAATTCGAGAAGCACCGTGACTCGGCAGAAGCAGAAGAGGAATACAACCGCGTCACCGCCACTGCCCAGGAGGCGCTCGGCAGATTGGAGAAACCGCTGGTGGCGATGATCCGCGGCTTTTGTGTCGGCGGTGGCCTAGCGGTCGCCTTGCAGGCCGACATCCGCATAGCCAGCGACGATTCGCAGTATGCCATCCCTGCCGCACGCCTCGGCCTCGGTTACGGCTTCACAGGCCTGCGCAAGCTCTCAACCCTGGTCGGCCCGGCCATGGCTAAGGAGATCCTCTTCACGGCGCGGCTCTTCTCTGCCGAGGAGGCCCTGCGCATGGGCCTGATCAACCGGCTGGTGTCGGCGCCGGACCTCAAAGCCACTGTGCGCCAGCTGGCAGAGGGCATCGCCGATAACGCGCCGCTTACCGTGCGCGCCGCCAAGGTGGCCATCGGTGAAGTGCTCAAGGATCCGGATAATCGTGACCTCGAGGCCGTAGAGCACCAGGTGCGCGCCTGCTTCGATAGCGAGGACTATACGGAAGGCCGCACGGCTTTCATGGAAAAGCGCCGGCCACAGTTCAAAGGGCGCTGAGGCGTCAATCTAGCTCGATCGGAGCGGAATCACGCGCGACAAAGTAATTGGGCCGCACAAAGATTTTGCCGTGATTACCGCAAGAACTGACATTGGCGATGGTGCTGGCGCCTTCGGTTCGTGTATGCGTAGGTGATGGTACATCTCAAGGTTTTTGCCATCGCCGCAGCGATCGGGCTCACCGCTTATGGCGGCGTACTGCTGTTGATCGCCTTGTTTCGGGTGCTGGGCCTGCAGGAATGATCCTGCGCGACGGGCCAGAGCAGGCCGAGACGCTCGCTCCCCGCTCCGCCTGCAACCTGTGTCAGCTATCTTGAGGGTCGTTCAGGTGAGGGCGCCCTACGACAAGAGGCAAATGTCGCTGCCGCACCAGATGTAGCGGAGCTTGCCGGATCGCCAGAAGGTAGGTCAAATCTCAATAGATTTCGCCCAATACCAAAGGGCGTAAAAAATCGCAACTTAAGCGCTTACCTCAAGTTGGGGGTTCAAGAGCTCATTTCTTGCGATGGTTTTGTCTACAAGATGCAGACACTTTTGTTCAATAGGGTAGATCAATACTCTTCCAAAATTCTACTCTAACTGGAACACCGCCGATAGCGCTGACGAACGTAACCGTGCGGGCGCCCGTCTCCGTATTGGCGACTGCCAAGGTAACGGTATCTGCAGCATCGACGGCGTCGATGGCGCCCTCAATGGAAAGATTCTCGGCGTTGGCTGTATCGACCGTCATGGTCAGGGTCGGATCCGCACCGCCTGAACCGATGTTGATATCGGCGGCCAAACCGGTCGCGGATGAAATATTGCCCTGGAAGGTGATGTCGTCGGTTGTGGTGTTGATGATGACCGAGGCGCCGGTGTTGCCCGTGACAGTGATGTCGCCGGCAAACGTCACCCCATTCGCCGTACCGGACGACGTGATGGTCACAGTTATATCGGAATCTTCGTGACCGGCCGTGTTGGAAATGGCGTCTACGTTGTTAGCGCCCAAAGTGATCGCGCCGGCGGCCGTGTTGATTGTAAGGGCAACGGCGGCGGTTGCGTTGGATTCCAACAAGCCCGCAGCGTTCGTGGCAGTGATTGTGTCCAAGGTAGCAACCTCGGTCGTGGCTGGGGCGGCGTGCGCGGTGTCCGCACCGAGCATCACCGTTATCGCCAGGACAGAGGCTCCACCCAGAAGGGCGCGGTTCAAATTACTGTGCCGTGAGGATCCAAACATATTTTATCGCGCATTACCCCTTGGCTGCATGTCATCGGCCACGCATTACCAGGAGTTCTCTACATAGCTGCATTGACGATGATTGGTGAGGAACCGGTCGCGCTGCTCGCAATTGCCGGCGTAGCAAGCTTAGCTGGTGGTGCGATTTGGAAGTACACAGTGATAGTCCGAGCAAGTTATCAGCAGGGTTTCGCATTGCCGCGCCTGCCTCGGCGCGGTTCCGGCGACAGGACGGCGCCCGGGCTCTACGGAACATTTTAGAGCTCGCCCTAACGCCAAAATGTGAGAAATCACTCTTCACCTGAGCTTGTACCGCTTCGTTCGTAGTCCATAGGCATCGTAAGCCGAAACCTCTGCCTTTCAGGCGCAACCCCTGAAACGGCAGGCACGTTGGAACAATCCCAATTTGGCGTAGACACCCCAGCGTTGTAAAAAAATGGCAATTTTTGCGGCACGCGAATGTGTCGCCCAAGAGAAGTGCACGTAAGTCATTAATTCATAGTGAAAAGGTTGGGCGCGGGAGAAGGATTTGAACCTCGGCCCCTCGTGTTTCGAAGTTACGGAACCCATGTTTCTGTGGGGTCACATGCGAACGACTTAGTTCCCCCTCAGCGACGACTTACCCATTTAGCCAACACTTCTATGGATGTGTGTTCGACCAAGGG